>PJEL010000352.1_pt1 | contig 55006 bp, 41 predicted proteins | sample 1853271 | NCBI WGS metagenome assembly PJEL01 (sample SAMN08108733, study PRJNA415343) | Invertebrate metagenome, whole genome shotgun sequencing project. | host: Globobulimina | place: Sweden: Gullmar Fjord | collected 2015-08
AAAATCAGAAGCATAAGCAATACTCAAAAAACAAAAAAGGCCTATCATAAATATTTGAACTATTGTTCCACCTAGCTTGAATTGTATTCTCATAATATTCCTTTTAAATCCCCTTGTCCTTTTGCTAAATATTTTGCTCTCATATGTTGACAAAAACAGCGTTATTCTAATAAAATTTTCTTTCTAATATAAACACTTCAACCATTTAAATACAGGCATTTTCATACGTTACGCATGCCAGTGATTAAGGGTATCTTGTAATGCATCCACCAGACTAGTTGCATAAAAATCTATACATGGATTCTGGAAAATTCCACCTTTTTTTTAATTAACCTGATGTGTGATCCGCTCATGTACATATCTGCCCCAAGAACCTTATGGCCTACCCCGAAATTACAGCAAAACAAAAATAGAGTCACACTTGATCGAAAAGAACTCAGCAGTATCCGGTTAGAGAATTGCAGTGGCTATTTTATATCAAATAGCCACTGCATAACATCAACCAATACAGAATGACGATTCGTGAGATTGCGGTTATTCAACGAAAAAGCTTATGCAAGTCCTTTACCGGACACTACTGAAAAAAGCTAGCGATTAAGAAATCCTGTCACAACGAGTATTAAAAAGATGTAAAATATTCTGACATGGTCTCGCAAGGCAAAAAAGGGCACAAACTCACCCCAGGAGCCAATATTTACGAAAAATAAGCGATATCAGCCAGTTATAACAAGTTTCCGCTTCAAAACCCATTATTCAGCTGACAAATAATGTCAGATTCCTTTACACTTGCCTGGACTAATAGATAGCACCTGTAGATAGATGAAGGAATATCAAGGCGATACGCGGGGTGGCACACTATTTGCTACATAAACAATGAAAAGTGTCACGGTTGCAAACCAATAAAAAATCATTAATTACACAGACACAGACAAATCATGAAAAACTTACACAACATTTGCTGCAACACAGACATTAAAGCTCAGGAACTATACAGTATTATTAAAGCTGACAATGAACTGAACAGAGAAGTTCTCAGAATATCTCATAAAATCAGCAATGATGTTAAGTCACTGGTAAATGCCTTCATAATCTTAGGTGTTAACACCATAAAAAATATTGTCCTGACACTTTCCGACAACTCCACAGTTAAAATATAAACCCGTTCAACCTACTGCAAACTCCCTTCCCCACAGCTATACTTTTCTACACACTCAGTTCTCCCGATACAATTATTTCCTATTACCTGATTTTTCACTTGAAATCTAAGCAAACAAAATTAACTGTAGAAGTTAACCAATTCCCAGACTACCATTCACTCGCAAACTCAAAACAATTAATTACTTCTCATCATCTGCCGCTTTATTATTTAACGTGCGATCCAACAGTGGTGACAGGCCAAATTTCATTTCTTCAAGCAAGGCTTCCAGGCCGGATCTCAATTCTTCATCATCCCTGACTCTCTGCTTTTCTATCCTGAATGCCACATCAGCCCATGAATTAATTCCAGCATTTCGCAATGCACCTTTCATGGAATGAGCAACCTTTGACAACTCAGAAAAATCTCCCTTTGACAAAAAAGTATACGCGCTTTCCAACTCTTCAGTCAGGCTATCGCCAAGACTAACCAACATATTGTCTATTATTTCAGAAGATAACTGATATTTTTCACCTAGATACTTTCTAACTGCTTCCAGGCTCAACTTTTTTAACTGAAATTCCCTTGAGGACGTACCTGTAATTTCAGCATTAACGGTACTCACCAGGGAACTGTTCTCACTATGGTTTTCACCACCTAATCGCAACAACACTTCACCAAGCTCTTCAGGTTGCAATGGTTTGGTTAAATACTCATCCATACCAGCATCCAAACAAAGCTCTCTATCCCCACTCATAGCATGAGCTGTCATAGCAATTATCGGAACATGGGTATCGATGATGGTTTCCCGCAAATTAGACAACAAATCCTGCAAAGCTTGATCGCCAAACTCAACCAAGTCTCCTTTCTCACTTGCTCGAATATATCTGGTTGCAGTCAGACCATCCATTTCCGGCATTTGAATATCCATGAGAATTATGTCAAATTGTTCCTTTGACAAAAACTCTAGTGATTCAACACCGGTTGATGCTAACGTCACAACGTGTCCACTTTTTTGTAAAACAAAGTTGACAAGGTCCTGATTAAAAACATTATCCTCAACAACCAAAACACGTAGAGATTTCTCAACAACATGTTCGCCATTTTTATTATCTGCCGATACTTTCTTATGAGAAGGCACTGGATTTTCATCCTCATGTACCCAAACAGTAAAGTGAAAAACACTTCCACCTTTTACCCCATCCTCTACCCAGATCGTACCGCCAAAAAGCTTTACCAGATGTTTGCAGATAGCCAAACCAAGACCTGACCCCTCATGTATTCTGGTTGTTTTACTATCGACCTGTGTAAACCTGTCAAAAATATCATTTTTATATTCTGCTGGTATCCCAGGACCAGTATCAGAAATACTGAACTTTAAAAACAGTCTCTTCTCATCTTGCTTAAGCGCCTGAACCAGCAAGGACACCTCCCCTGAGACGGTAAACTTCAAGGCATTGCTCAACAAATTAGTCAAAATCTGCCGCAAACGATTACTGTCACCAAACAAATCGAGACAACAATCACCTGCCACATCATAAGACAAATTTATCAACTTTTCTCTGGCGCCTGGAGAAAAAGAAGTAACAACAGATTCGAGAAGATATTGCAAATTGAAAGGCTTTTCACCAAGGGCAATCTGGCCAGCTTCAATTTTTGAAAAATCAAGAATATCGTTTAACAAATGCAGTAAAGACTCTCCTGATTCCATCACAGTCTGAAGATATTTATCCTGCTCAGAGCTCAGGTCAGTATCTAATGCCAGCCTTGTCATTCCTAAAATCGCATTCATCGGAGTACGAATCTCATGACTCATATTAGCCAAAAACTGACTCTTGGCAAGACTGGCCTCTTCTGCTTTTTTTTCAGACTCCTGCCTTTCAAATTCGATTTGCTTCCTAACTGATATATCACGAGAGACATGAACTACTCTGTCAGCCTGATTTTCTTTATTAAAGATAGGATAAGTCGATATTTCCATAAATTGCTCACGTCCATCAGGCAAAACATGTAAATGTTCACATGTTGCCAGTCCTGAACTTGCCAAAGTATCCTTAATGGGGCAAAGCTCATTGACGACATCGCAGGGTTGCTCCTGGCCATGGGTGATGGCATGGCATGTCTTCCCCACCACTTGTTCCTTTTCACCATACAATTTCCAAAACGAATCGTTGGCATCTATAATACCGTAATCCCGAACATCAATGAGACAAATTGCATCTTGCATGGAATTAAGAATTGTTTCACTCACCTCCTTTGCCTCTGTTAGTTCCCGAGCATACTCCTCCATAACTCGCTGAGAATTTTCTACATCAACAGCAAGAGATTGAAATTGATCTTCAAGAATAAAAAACTCGTCCCCGCTGAGAATTTCACTTGGTTGAGCACCAAGATTCTTTGTGGAAAATTCCACCACCCGTCCGGTCAAGAGGCGAACTCTTCTGGATATGTAAAAAATTATACAGAGAAAGAACAACACCAGTACCCCAACACCAATGGTACGGGAAACCCTTTCTCGATACAGCACAGAATGCGTAATATCCTCATATTCCTTACGCGACATAAATGAAACCAAACTCATCTGAAGCTCAGAAGAACCGTATTCAGAAATATGCTGCCCAAGCAGGAGGTATTTGTCCTCAAAAGAACTTATCAGAGAACCAGTTGGGAGCAGCTTAGGCTGATTTGACACCACTACTTGAGAATCTTCCCCTGCAATTAACGCTATAAAATTATTAAAATATTCCTCTTTCTGAGAAGTTACCAGAAAATCAGAGTCAATAGGCGTAGCAAGCAACAACACTGCCTGCAAACTACCAACATTATCAAAAATTTCCTTTGACCTGAACAAATAAGGGACACCCTCAATAGTGGTCAAATAACTCTGGCCATTACTTAACAGTAAAAGTCTCCTTGATGGCTGACTGACAAACTGAGGAAACTCTTCTGTCCCCCTGTGAAAGACCTCCCGGACATTTTGTTTCTTGTCCATTAGTATGGCAAACTGAAAATAAGGTATATGACGAAAAACTGCTATGGGTTGCAACCAAGGAGGAATATCTGAATGATAAACCACCTTTTTCATAGGAAACATCCAGCTCTGTTGATCTTTTTCTTCAATATAATCAACAAAATTTCTTGTCAGGGTAATAATCCTTATCTCTGAATAAGACGAAATAAGAGCAGAAAAATTCCTTACATTTTCATCCCCTCTCTGGTTCAGCTGAGGAATGATCTGGTCTTGAAAAATCTCTTTGAATCGTTTGGACTGAATATGGTCCACGACACTCCAGAGAAGAAGGCCTACAAATAAAGCAAGTCCGGCCATTTTCACATTTAAAGAGATATGCTTTAACATGCAATCAACCTACATTTTTTTACTGACAAATACATATTCACTGCGGCACTCCCACAAGCTCATCTTCACGAAACTGCCAACCAGCTGCTCTCAGATGTGACGCAGGTACAATATGGCTTTGAAAACCAATTTTATCAACCGTACTCTTTAGATATTTGAGCAAATCCAAGGCATTTTGGTTCTCAGCAGCCTTACCAATCCAGGTTGTCATATTAAAAACAAAATACAGAGGATACCTCCCAGCTGCAACCGCCTCTAAGTTATCAGGACTTATACCATCCAGCGCCAGAGCCTTAGGTTTAGTCTTTTGCGGATAACGGGTAAACGCCATATGCATGGATTCAAAACCACCAACAGATCGTACATCCGCAGCTACCTGTTTAATTACATCAGGGATTCTACCAACATGAAACGACCGTGAATCAAACAAATCTTCATTATCGAGCAAGGAACGCCAGTGCCCCGGCCTGAGTTTGCAATGCAAACGCACTGTTGTATTGATCCTACCACTGATTTCCCGAGGGTCTACACCAAGCTCGCCCCAACTGGCTGTTTTACCTTGAAATATTTCTCGAGCCTGTTCCAGACTTATAATGTCCAATGGATTATCTTCATGAACCAAAATGGTCAACGCAGTAATACCAAGGGTATGAAATCGAAGCTGAGGTAAACGATCTATTTGACTGGGACTGCAGCAGTATCCTGCTATATCAACAGCTTTTGCAGCCAAGACACCACCTGATACCCCACAAGTCCCTTCCTGAACCCTTATATCCAAACTATGCTTTTCTGCATACTCTTTAATATATGGCAAAAAAAGCTGGTGAAAATGCTGATCCAAAGACAGCGCAACATCAGCTCCTTTTGCCCAATCCTGATAAACAATCTTTTTCCCTTCCCAGGCATCACCCATTTCATACACTTTTCCCGGATCAGAAAAACCAGGTCCGGCTAAATCCTGCTGCAGATTACCTGCCACTACAACCTCACCTAAAATCATTAAAGACAACAAAATTATCCAACAAACTACTCTCCCAGAGAGAGTACCAAAAAACATTTTACTTATTCCGTAATCTTTCAGCATAATATTAGCCCTGTTATTGCTTCCTAGAAAGAGAAGACAGTAAAAGCTATAACCAGTAAATTAGCACATGACCAATTGTACCATTCAAAATCACAACCACGACTCAAAAACCTGGGGACCTAAACGTATCAAAAATATTATCCCTTTTGCTGAACTGGCTTGTCAAGCCAATTGACAAATTATCGCAAACAATTCAGTTATATTTGAACAAACCAACTTGCTCAAGCAAACATAAAAGTTACTTTCTTGATCTCACCCATCTCCTTTCATCAAAAATCTGCTATAAAGACTATATAGAATCATTATGCTACTCTCACAAGCCATGACCCTAGCATTGTATCTATACCTCAAAGCTACAACATTCAACTCAATATCCACTTAACCTCACTATTGATATGACAAGTTCCCAGACATAATTTATCAACCTTGTATCCAGGAGGAGTATTGATGAAATCAAGTTGCTTGTTTGAACCTTTCACAATCGGAGATTTTGAATTAAAAAACAGAATTATCCTAGCGCCTATGACCAGAGGCAGGGCTGGCCACGAACGCGTCCCCAACAAGCTGATGGCAAAATATTATGAACAGAGATCAAGTGCTGGTTTACTTATCACCGAGGCAACAGTAATCTCACAAAAAGGCATCGGCTGGATTGACTCCCCTGGAATATTTAGCAACCACATGGTCGAAGGCTGGCGATTAATAACCCAAAAAATTAAGCCAACAGGCACCCCTGTTTTCATGCAACTCTGGCATTGTGGTAGAGTTTCACATAGTGATTTTCATGATGGAGAACCTCCCGTTGCACCATCAACTGTAAAACTCAATGGTGACTTTATTCATACCCCTCAAGGTAAGAAAAGCTATGAAACACCCAAATCCTTGTCCATTGACGAAATCAAGACAACAATAAATGATTATCGTAAAGCTGCTGCTAACGCTAAGAAGGCTGGCTTATCTGGAGTTGAAATACATGGAGCCAATGGGTATCTCATAAATCAATTTCTTGATTCCACAACAAATCTTCGCAAAGATGAATATGGTGGTAGTCTTGCCAACAGATATCGCTTTTTAAAAGAGGTCCTGGGTGCTGTTCTGGAAAGTTGGTCTCCACAACAGGTCGGCATTCGCATTTCACCAAATGGTGTATTTAACGATATGGGATGCGACGATTTCAGAGAAATCTATCTGTATACAGCTAAAGAATTAAACAGATTAAAACTTGGTTACCTGCATATAATGGATGGTCTGGCGTTTGGGTTCCATGAAAAAGGAGACCCCATGTCCCTTGAAGAATTCAGGCCCCTCTACCAGGGAACTATAATTGGCAACTGCGGGTACACCAAAGAATCTGCCGAAGAAAAAATCAATGAAGGCAGTGCAGACCTGATAGCCTTTGGTCGACCATTTATCACCAATCCCGATCTTCCCAGACGCTTTCAATTAAACTTACCCTTAAATCCTGCTGAAGATATGACCCTCTGGTATACACCTGGACCAGAAGGATACACAGACTATGACCCGGCTAAATAAATAACTCTTGATTCAAATTAATGCCATCGATTGCCACGGTGGCATTAATTATCCCTCCAGCCTTCTTTGGCCAACTACCATTTCTTGTCCTCAAACCTTGAATCCCAACGATTCTTATGCTATGAATTGTAAATACTTATTCTATTGAACTGACAATTACCTAAAGGTTTCTCCAACTAACCATATACAGCTTGGTTCCAACTTTTTTTCTATTTCTCATGAACTCTTCACAGTTACGATATCAAGCAAACACTTACAATAATTACGACCCCGAGTATTTAGACAGAAAAATACAAGATGCCATTGAACATCATAGTGCCGGGCAACTTGAAAAGGCCGCAGCAATATACGACGAAATTCTTTCAATAAATCCAGAAAACCCCTGTGCCAACTTCAACATGGGCACCATCCACCATAATGACGGGGCTTTACGTAATGCTATTGGCTGTTACAAAAAAGTCCTGGCTGAAGACCCTGAAAACTTTCAGACACTTTTTTTTCTTGCAGGCGCGTACCGGGACAATGGCTTTCCAGAACAGGCAGCTGTCACTTATCAACGCGCCCTAGAAGTTGAATCCAACCATCCTGACATACATTACAACCTGGGAATTTTATATCAACAGCTCAACTTTCACGAAGAATCTGTTGAAAGCTACCAAAAGACCCTCACGCTCGACCCTAACTACTTTCCTGCTCTTTACAACCTTGGAGCCCTCTGCTTTGACTGTGGCATACACAATAAAGCACTGGAATACTATAACAAAGCACATGAGGTAAACCCCGAAGACCTGGACTGCTGCTACAATATTGGCCTGACTCATTTTTATCTGGGCAACTATCGCCAGTCTGCTAATTGTTATGAACAGGTGCTCGCCATTTCTCCTAAGGATGCTGCTTTGTATAATACTCTTGGAACTGTTTATCGCCAACTGGGTAATTACCAGAAAGCAGCTGACCTATACAAAAAATCTCTTACCCTACAACCAGACTTTGGCAACGCCTGTACCAACTTAGCCATTGTCATGCAAATGCTTGACAATACAACCAAAGCACTTATATATTTCCAGAAAGCTGTTGAACTTGGGCACGAAGTCGAATCCGCAAATCACATGATAGCGGCCCTATCGGGTAAAGCAAGAACCAATACTCCTCGCTCCTATATTGAAGATCTTTTTGACAGTTATGCTGTGAATTTTGACAAAAAACTGCAAAACGAACTTAACTATGATGTTCCTCTAAAATTATATGCACTCCACGAAGTCATTGATCACACAGAAACTTATTATAGACATGTTATTGATCTCGGCTGCGGAACCGGTTTAGCAGGCGAACAATTTCGGGACCTTTCAGGAAACCTTACAGGTGTCGACCTTTCAACAAAAATGATCGAACAGGCCGAAAAAAAAGAAATTTACGATCAGCTCCACTGCGAAGATATTATTAATTTCCTCAGTAATTCAGACATCGGTTACGACCTTGTTCTTGCAGCTGACGTAATGGTCTACATTGGAGACCTGGACACATTGTTTGCAACTATTGCAGAAAAACTCACAAACAATGGCCTATTTCTTTTTTCCGTTGAAAAACATGATGGCACTGAATACCAGCTTCGCCCATCAGGAAGATATGCATACTCAAACAAATATGTTAAAAAAACAGCTTCTGACCATAAGCTTCACGTAGAATCCTGCTGGGAGACAAATATTCGTAAAGAAAAAAATCAATGGATCTGCGGCAATCTTTTTGCTTTGAGAAAAACCTCAAAATGACTCTTTCTCACGCAACCTGGAAGGAAAACTAACCAGCTCAACCTGGACAGCAGGTTTACCCCTGGCACAAGCAACACATGAACATAAAACAATAAATTCACCTTTTTATTTATTATATTTTTATAAAGGAAAAAGTATTGAATATGAAGCAAGGCATACCTTACACATTATTGATCATTGTAATTCATCAGCTCATTTTTCAGGGTATGTTTGTCTTGAAAAATATACTTCTAAGCAAAAAAATCGGGAAATCAATTCGTGGTAAAAACAAAGAGGCAAATTTTTCTATAGCCTTTTTCATCCTTTTCATTGGCGCTGCAGCAGGTTTAAGCACTCTTGATCAAGCCCCCGCTCAGATACATCTGCTTGGCAAAACTGTTGCTATTATTTCCGGGCTTGGATTACTGCTGCTCAACCTTATCATCTCTGGAGCATCCCTAATGAATCTCAAAGATTCATGGAGGGTGGGTGTAATTGATAATCAAAAAACAGAGTTGGTAACTGCAGGCATCTATCAATTCACCCGCAACCCATACTTTGTATCATATTTTTTAATGTTTGCCGCCTATACTATTATTCTCCAGAATCTCCTCCTGCTCGTTCTTTCTGTCATCGGTTTTTTCTTTGTCCACTACATGATAATAAAAGAAGAAAAATACCTGTCTTCCATTCATGGTCAGGCCTACTTGCAGTACAAATCAAAAGTAGCCAGATATCTGATTCTGTAATACAGACGTCCTTAGCGTGGAGAGGTTATTAAAAACATAATAAGGGTACGTGAGTTCTGTTTTTCTTTTGATTTTTTTGATTTTTTTTTATTTTCAACCATCAGCAAAACTGATTACCTGCTCAAATCTCTTGAAGAACTAACCAATACAACAAAATAGTCCATAATTCTTAGCCTATCCAGCCTTTGCACCTATAAAACTCCAACTCAAACAAACACCCATAACCAACACTAACAATAACGGACAATTACCGTTCCACTGCAATACCTCCCGCGCAGCTTAGGGCTCCCTAAACTTTTCTCTTGACTCCTTAACCAATATCTCGTATTAGTATCACAGATCTTTTTTAGCTTACCCTAAACGCCGCACTGATTAACCCTTATCTAATGAACTATTATGAAGATGAAAAAATTAACACTGACACTTATTGTTTTCCTGGTAACAATAACGAACTTAACTGGAATTTCCCTTGCGAGTGAAGAATTGGTTGTATACTCAGCAAGGAAAGAGCATCTTATCAAACCGCTGTTTACAGCTTACACCAAAAAAACTGGCCAAAAAATCATTTACATGACAGACAAGGCTGGTCCACTGATGCAAAAACTTCTGGCTGAAGGCAAAAATACCAGAGCTGACCTTCTGTTAACAGTTGATGCCGGAAACCTTTGGCACGCAGCAAACGAAGGACTTTTACAACCTGTTCAGTCTGAAATTCTTGAAAAAAATATCCCCTCCCACCTCCGTGATCCAAAAAACCGGTGGTTTGGCCTTTCTGAAAGAGCCAGAACCATTGTCTACAGTACCGACCGCATAAAAAAAGAAGATCTCTCCACTTATGAAGACTTAGGATCACCCAAATGGAAAAATCGTTTACTTTTAAGAACTTCTAAAAAAGTATATAATCAATCATTAGTCGCCATGCTCATCGCAGAACATGGCCAGGAAAAAGCAAAAAAGATTGTTGCATCATGGGTAAACAACCTAGCCACCCAACCATTCTCCAATGACACTAAAGTTATGGAGAATATCCTCGCAGGTCAAGGTGATGTAGGCATAGTTAACACCTACTATTTTGGACGTTTACAAAAAAAGAACCCAGGAGTCAAACTGGCGCTTTTCTGGCCAAACCAGCAAAGTACTGGAGTACACGTCAATGTTTCCGGAGGTGGAGTAACCAAATACTCTTCCAATAAAAAAGAAGCTATTAAACTTCTTGAATGGCTCTCCTCTGCTGCAGCTCAAAATCTTTATGCTGATAACAATATGGAATACCCTGTTAATCCGTCTGTAAAAGCTGCACCCATAGTAACCGCATGGGGGGACTTCAAGGAAAGTACTCTCAACATTGCCAATGCCGGAAAATTACAGGCTGAGGCAATTCGCACCATGGATGCTGCCGGTTATCGCTAAGACAGGAAGGCAGGGCCATGAATGAAACCATGACACAAAATCCAATAATTCCCCCTCAAGCACCAAGGAACCGGCTTGCCATATATCTACACAGTGGACTCTTTGATGGCTGGCGACTGATAACCATCATCGTCTCTCTGCTTGTAGCTATACCACTGGGTGTGATTTTATTTTCTTTCGTGAACCCTGAAAAGGAAATCTGGCAACATCTTGTTGATACCTTACTCTGGCAATTGCTAAAGAACACGTTCTGGCTGGTCACAGGAGTGGCAACTTGTACAACTATCTTGGGTGTTGCCCTGGCATGGTTTTGCGCTACTTGCAACTTTCCCGGTCGCAATTTTTTTTCATGGGCACTGCTCTTGCCCATGGCCATGCCAACCTACGTGCTCGCTTTTGTCTTTTTAGGAATATTTGATTTTACAGGACCAGTGCAAACGCATCTCCGCGAGCTTTTTGGTTCTGGATTTCGTATGGTGGACATTCGCTCTACCGGTGGGGTAATTGCAGTCATGTCGCTGGCATTGTATCCTTATGTCTTTCTTCTGACTAAAAACGGCTTCAGGACCCAAGGTGTAAGAGGACTGGAAGCAGCAGAGATTCTTGGCTGCGGACCTATAAGTGGTTTTTTCCGAGTTGCATTACCCATGACCAGACCTTGGATTGCAGGAGGCCTGCTGCTGGTTATCATGGAAACACTTGCTGATTTCGGTGCTGTTTCCATATTCAACTACGATACCTTTACCACAGCTATCTACAAAGCATGGTTTGGTTTTTTCTCCCTAAAAGCTGCTGCTCAACTTTCTTCGATACTTATTCTTATTGTTTTTTGCATCATGGAACTGGAAAGCCTAACGAGGAGGCGACGTCGATTTTCCCAGTCAGAAAGAGCTCAAAGTCAACATTGCCCTCTCACCTTATCACCTCTAAAAAAATGGCTAGTCACCTTTTTCTGCAGCCTGACACTTCTCTTTTCCTTTGGCTTTCCTTTGCTCCAAATCATTATCTGGAGCTTAAAGACATTTCAGCAGGAGTTCAGCCGCCAATATCTTTCCTACCTGGCACACTCCCTAATACTCGGCCTTCTTTCAGCTGCCCTGATCACAACCCTGGCTTTAATACTCGCATATGCCAGCAGAAGGCATAGTGACACCATGACGCAACTTCTGATTCGCATAGCCACCCTTGGCTATGGACTGCCAGGAACTGTTTTAGCCGTTGGAATTTTTATTCCGGTTACTTTCCTCGACAACACATTTATTGACCTAGGCCATAAAATCTTTGGCATGGAAATAAAACCAATACTGCAAGGCACTCTACTGGTAATGATCCTGGCCTATACAACACGCTTTATGGCAGCAGCCTTCAAAGCTATAGACAGTGCCATGCACCGCCTGACGCCTTCCATTGACGAAGCCGCCAGGCTTATGGGTCTTCGCGGCTTTGAACTGCTGGGAAGAGTCCATTTACCAATCCTTAAGGGCGGTATCCTGACAGGTATAACTGTTGTCTTTGTTGATGTAATGAAAGAAATGCCAATTACCCTTATGACCAGACCATTTGGCTGGGATACCCTGGCAGTAAAAATATTTGAACTGACATCTGAAGGAGAATGGGAACGCGCTGCTCTTCCAGCCTTAAGCCTCATCCTGGCGGGCGTTCTCCCTATCATTTTCTTCATGAGACAAAGCAACCACTAGATGTTAAACACAAATTACCAAAGATGAACATGACCATCCCTACTCTTGAACTAAATAATATAAGCCACTCATTTGGCTCTCATCAAGTAATTCATTCCCTGTTTCTAACCCTTGAAGCTGGACAAATTGGATGCCTGCTCGGCAAAAGCGGTTGCGGTAAAACCACAGTATTACGAACCATAGCCGGATTTGAGAAACCCAAGGAAGGAGTATTCTCCATTGCTGGGCAAGTAGTGAGTGATAAAAATATACACCTGCCACCGGCAAAACGACAAATAGGAATGGTATTTCAAGACTATGCACTTTTCCCACATCTTACAGTAATTAAAAATATTACTTTCGGACTAAAAAAAAGAAAAGCAGCAAACGATTCCCGAGAAACCAGAAAAATGCTTTCACTGGTCGGACTGCTTGAGGATAAAGACAAATACCCCCATGAACTTTCTGGTGGTCAACAACAGAGGGTAGCCCTTGCCCGGGCACTTATTGTTCGCCCACGCCTGCTGTTGATGGATGAACCTTTTTCAAACCTGGACGAAAGCTTAAGAGAACATCTGTCTATGGAAGTCCGTTCTATACTTAAAAAAAGTGGCACCACCGCTCTTTTTGTAACACATAATCAACATGAAGCATTTGCCATGGCAGACATGATAGGTGTTATGCAAAATGGCAAACTACTCCAGTGGGGAACAGCTTCTGACCTGTATTCAAAACCGGTAAACTCGTTTGTTGCAAGCTTCATCGGCGAAGGAAAAATGATATCCGGTTATCTCAAAGATAAATCCACACTGATTACAATATTGGGAAGTAATTCTGGAGAATTTTCCAGCCTGTTCAGAACCCGTGACCAGGAAGTTTCTGTACTTATTAGACCAGAAGAAATCAGCATCAATGAGCATAGCCAGACCAATGCAACAATTGTCGGTAGATCTTTTAGAGGCTCAAATATCATGTACGAACTTCGGCTTAGCAATAACGAACAAATTCAAGCACTTTTCCCAAACAGTAAAGACTATCAAATCAATCAGACTCTTTCCATCTGCGTAAATTCTAGTTTTGAAAACAAGGTGTTTACCCACTAATCATGAGTTCTTACCTGATTTCCACTCCGAAATTGGTAAGAACTCAACGTCAATCAACATTTTCCCTGGCTATTTCCCTGAACATCGTAACCTCACAAAAAACAAGAAACACCACTACAAAGTAGTGCCAAATTTCTTTCTTTAAAGCTCTACAAAATACTACAGCTTACCAACCCATACGATATTTCAATATCATAAAAAGTAATATTTTCTTATTTTTTAGCCTTCTTTTTCACCTTGTAAAATTTATTGAATATTTTTTTTAAAAAGAAAATATTCCTATCAACATCAAATCATAACTGAATTATTCTTCATTTTTTTCTTTTTAAGTATTATTTTTTAATTAATATCAGTACAATACCTTTTCAAAGATAATATATTTTACCTAACATCTCTTTCTTTATCTTTTTTTCATCCAGATCCACTTATAGATTCACACAATAATTGCAACAGGTAACATACACATGTAAAAACATCCTTCACATATTCATTCTACCAACTGACAAGATAGGAATATTCTCTGAAGCCCAAAAATTATTTCACAAAATATATGAAACGACATCTACATCGCTTCTCAATATTTACAGCAGAACAAGCTATTGATTCAGGCTAGTATCCTCAAGAATGTCAATACCAATATGCCACTGAATCAATTGATTGAATGCAAACAAGTTGGATTTCCCAAAACCCTGCCGCAGTATCCAGGAGTTTTGAAACAATAGAGGTTACAAAAAGAATGACTTCTTCACTGACTGATTACAAATCCATAAGAGCAGATCAACTCATTAATATTCTGAACAAAGTTAACTTTCACAACGGATCAATATTGGTAAATTTCAAGCATCCAAAATACGATAGAACCATATCCCTTAAAGCCAGACCTCAACCTTGCAGAAGTACTCAGGTTGAGTGCACATGGAACGAAGAACTCCAATACTACAGTGAATTAACCTCATATAAGTTTATTAATTTTTCATTTGACGATGGATTCAATCAGTTTCTTGTCAATGCCGACATTCAAGATGTAGATGCTGATGGAATAAAGTTCATTTTACCTGAAAAGGGTTTTAAGATGACCCATCGCCTGGTTAAAAGAAATCTCTGCCAGGATATTATCATCCAGCTCATTCAGAACAGCATGGTTTTCAAAGGCAGACTTATTGAATTTAGCTCAGCATCTTTCAGTGTTGAAATTGTCAAAAAACAATCTCAAAGTACCCAATGGATCAACTCTGAGCATGAGGTGTTTGTCCTCTTTCAAAAACACCATGAGGTCTTATATTCCGGAAAATGTGAAATAGTCAGGGAAGTTGAAGGACAAAACCATAAACAAATATTGCTACGACCATTAAAAAGCAAAATTAACAGGTTTAAATCAAAACAAACACGCAGTATCAGGCAAACACTTTCACCTACCCCAAATATTGTCTTCAGACATCCTTTTACAGGCAAAATAATAAACCTCAATATTGTTGACCTGTCTGGTTCCGGATTATCAGTGGAAGAAGACCCACAATCTTCAGTATTACTTCCTGGAATGATTATCCCGGAACTGGGAATTGAACTTATGAGAACAACTGTTCTTAACTGTAAAGCTCAAGTCCTGTACAACAACATGCAAGACAACGCAACATTTCGCTGTGGTTTCACTATTTTGGATATGGAAACTCAAGATCACATGACCCTGTCCAACCTTTTGTATCGAGCTGAAGATAATAACTCTCGGTTCAGTACAAATGGAATTGACTTGGATGCTCTATGGGATTTCTTTTTTGAAACAGGATTTGTATATCCCAAAAAATATGCCTTCATCAAAACCGAAAAACAACAATTCAAAAAACTCTATAACAAACTCTATTCAGAAAATCCTGATTTTGCCAGACAGGTAATATATCAGGATAAAGGTAAAATATTGGGCCATGTCTCCATGTTGCGCTGTTACGAGAAGGCGTGGATAATCCAACACCATGCCGCCATAACCTCCTTACGCAACCGAGCTGGATTTATAGTCATGCAACTTATTGGTAGATATGCCAATGAATTCCATCGCCTTCGATCCAGCTACATGAATTATGTAGCATGTTATTTCAGGCCACAAAGCCGATTTCCAGACAAAGCATTTGGCGATGTTGCCAGAAAACTAGAAAATCCAAAAGGCTGCTCTTTAGATTCTTTTGCCTACTACTATTTTTCAAAAATAGTAAAACTGAACACTCCTGATAAAGACTGGACTTTAAATATTTCCACATCAGTAGACCACGCAGAACTAATTAATTATTATGAAGATACATCCGGTGGGTTAATGCTTGACGCAATGAACTTAAAGTCATGCACCTCTGACACCGACTCTAACATTAATCACGAATACAAACGGTTAGGATTCAAAAGACAACAACTCAGCTACTCTTTAAAAAAAGGTGGTGTGCTAAAGGCAGTATTTCTCATATTAATTTCTGATGTTGGCCTAAACATGTCTGACCTGACCAACTGCATCCATGTTATTGTTATAGATTCAAATACTGTAAATAAAAAGTCACTTGACTGGTCACTAAATACACTTATTGAAAAGCATTATGGCAACGAGGCTATCCCAATACTTTTTAGCCCAACTAAAACAGCAGATGATTTAAACATCGAATATGAAAAAATTTACAACCTCTGGGTATTAAACCTTGAATTTCTGGATTTTTATTTTCAGCATGTGGACAAATTGTTAAATAGACGAAAGAGAAATAAGCGAACCTGATATATCATGAGCCGACTAGATATCCTTGACAACAAACCGCTGTATAATAGTTCAATCATCGATAATTACATAAAACTTATTAATGAAAAATATAGTTTTATTAATATTGACGAATTACTCGAATACGCAGGAATGACATCATATCAAGTTGAAGATCAAGGGCACTGGTTCACTCAAAAACAAATCAATTTATTTCATAAAAAAATACTCCTTCTCACGGAAAACAGAGACATTTCAAGAGAAGCTGGTGCTTTTTCAGCATCTCCAAATACTCTTGGAGTAATGAGACGTTATACCTTAAGCCTTCTAGGCCCTATTAAAGTCTATGAAATGCTGGGAAAATGGTCTAAAAAATTTACTCGCTCATCTGAATACAAGTCAAAAAAAATCAGCTCAAAAAAAATGGAGATCACCGTAACCCCTCACAAAGGGATCAAGGAAGAGCCATTTCAGTGTGATAATCGGAGAGGATACCTGGAAGGAATCTCTAAAATTTTTGAAAATAAACCACCAAAGGTAACTCACACTGAATGCCTAAGCAAAGGCGACAGATACTGTCGTTATATAGTTACGTTCCCAAAATCAAAATCTGACTTATGGTTAAAAACCAGACGGTTGCTTGCTGTATCCTTATTTATTACCTGTATCACTGGTTTTTTTTATACTCCTCAGAATTATGACTACTTTCATTTAGTAACAACTTTTACCATCCTCTTTTTATCAGTTAGCTGGTATACAGAATTTCTGTTTAAAAAAGATTTATCCAATTCACTCACAAAGGTAAGAGACTCGTCTGAAGAGCTGATAGAACAAATTAATGTTAATTACAACCATGCACTGCTTGCCAATGAAACTGGAAAAATTCTCAGCAAGCAATCTGACACTGACGGTATTTTGGCAAAAGTTGTTTCAGTTTTAAAAAAACGATTAGATTACAGTCGTGTTCTGATACTGCTGGCAAATAATGATAAAGACCGATTAATCCCAAGTGCTGGTTTTGGCCATACAAATGAGCAGGTCACCCTCCTGAAACAATGGCCTGGTTTTCACTTAGACGCTGAAAATTCCCAGGGAATCTTCACTACATCTTTTCACGAAAAAAAACCTTTCCTGATTAATGATTTCAATAAAATAAAGGACAAGCATTCCCTTAGGAGTATCAAGTTTGCAAAGAAGATGGGAATCAAGTCATTCCTCTGCTGTCCTATTTTTTTTGAGAATGAAGCACTGGGAATACTGGCCGTTGACAATGTCAAGTCAGGCAGACCTTTACTGCAAAGAGATATTAACCTACTCATGGGAGTTGCTCAACAAATTGGAGTCGCACTTCACAATGTCACCCTGGAAAGCAAATTGCGCCATGTGCAAAAAATGGATGCCATTGGTACCCTTGCCAGAGGAATTGCCCACGATTTTAATAATATCATGACGGCGATCATCAGCTATGCTGACATTGCGGTGTTTGAATCAATCAATGGCCAATCCATATACAAGAGTGTTGAAAAGGTAAAACAGGCCAGTTTTCGTGCACAGGACCTGGTAAAACAAATACTTACTTTCAGTCGTGAGATTGAACAGGATTGCAAATTACTGAATCTACCAGACTTAATATATGAATCACTGGACCTGTTGAAAGCAACTTTCCCAGACAACATTACAATCCAAGTAAATGTGAGTGATACCTGTGAGCCAATCCAAGGTGACGAGACTCATCTTTACCAAGTGCTCATGAACCTGTGCATTAACGCAATCCACTCTATGTCAAAGTCAGGCGGCACTTTAACTATAAATCTGAAACCAAGAATATTGACTTCTGCAGATACAGAGCTTCACCCGGATCTGATTCCAGGTGAATACCTTCAATTAGAAATAATTGACACTGGCCATGGAATTAAACCAGAAATTATGCAACGTATTTTTGAGCCATATTTCACAACCAAAGAACAGGGAAAAGGTACTGGTATTGGCCTGGCAGTTGTTCATGGTATCATAAAAAAACATAGTGGCGCAATAATGGTAGAAAGCAAAACAGGAGAAGGAACGACTTTTAAAATTTTACTACCAGACTCAAAAATCCAGAAAGATCTAGAAATCAAAGCAAACGAAAGCCTCCCCAGAGGATCAGAAAGCATACTTATTGTTGATGATGAGAAATTTTTTGCAGATTTATTAATGAATATGCTTGAACAATTAGGGTATAAAACAACAGTATCAACTGACAGTGTGACTGCTTTAGCTAAGTTCAAGCTAAATCCCAATCAATACGATCTGATAATTACCGACTACTCCATGCCGAACTTAAACGGTCTGGATTTTTACAAAAAAATCAGTGAGATAAATCAAACAATACCAGTTATACTGTGTACGGGTTTTTCAGAAACTGTTTCCAGAGAAATTGCCATAAATGCTGGGGTTAATGATTATTTCCAAAAACCTGTTCTAATGAAAGACTTAGCTGATACAATTTATAAGACTCTCAATGAAGATGAAGTAAAAAAATATATCTTCTAGCAAAAAATAGCAGCGTACCATACCTCAGCAAATTCAAGATATGCGGCACCCCCACTGTCTTTTGTTAATTTTGGGGTTTCACTCCCCTGCAGCAGATAATGGGTGAATATGTAAACCTCCTGGGATCATGAAAAAAATCCTGGAAATCTACAACAAATTGTTCATATCCTCCCTTATATTTAGAAAAATCATACTTTATTTTTTCTGGTGCCACCTTAATCTTCTTCAACCAGTTAAAACTATCTGCTTCATTTACAGACCCAAATATTACATGATGCCCAGACACATTCACATCAATATCCTGAAATTTCAGATCATAGAGAAAAGAATACAATTTCCTCCCAACATATGGGTCAAAATCAGCTTTCTTTTCTAAGTCTGCAACAATTGACTTCACTGTTGTTTCCATATCCACAGGCATACTATAATGACTCAGACAGTTATGATCTAGATCAATCAAACAAATAACACCACCAGGATTCAAATATTCTGTCATTTTTTCCACAATTGAAAAACTTCCCTCGCGGTAATACTCAAGAACAAATCGCATCCAGATAAAATCAAATTTACCTAGACTAGAGAAAAGTTCTCTGGCATCCTGCTCATGAAAAGTAAGTCCCTCTGTCTCATAATTGTTTCTCGCAAATTTTATTCTATCTTTGGAAATATCTATCCCTATTGTTTCCCCCTCTGGTTGCACAAGCTTATGAAGAGTAAAAGTAGTTTTACCAGATCCACAACCAATGTCAGCCACGCGCATTCCTGGCTTGATACCTGCCCACATTGCCTGATCCTGAACTACTTTAACCTTTGTTTTTTTATCCAACCGGGTAGACTCTTCAGAGCTTTCCATTAAATAACCGACTTTCTTTGACATGAGAACCATCCTCTAATGCACAAGTTATGTTGACGATAATATATCTAAGAATTCCCCAGATGAAATCATTTCCAATTAATTATTTTTTAATGTTTCTCTTAATCAAAATAACCAGGGTAAAAGCAAGAGATAATGCCTGTAATACCGAATAAGCCTTGTTCAAAACTACTGGTGCAAATAAAGCAAGCAACAAACCATCGTTACAGCCCATAGTACATCAGTAGACAAATGATTCGAACAACTGGAATCAAGTAAAAGTTGACCATTTGGAGAAAAATTTTCATCTCCAAACCAGAGAATGAGATGAACTGGGACTCTGGGAAAAGGATACAAAGTAACGGAAGCATCTCCATAATCAGTTTCAATTCCACCAAACTTCTTGCTTACTTCTAAAAACACCTCTTTTCTATGATTAAACAGACAGGCAATTTTATCAAGCGGCAAAACATGAGTCCCTTTTACAAATATCTGACCGCCAGACACATTTGAAGGCTTAATCATTTCATCAGACAAGGAGACATCTCTTGTTTCAATCAAATACCACAGAAGAGACAGATCAAAAAAATAATCTTTAATAGCAAGTAAAAACTGCCCTTCCCTGGTAGAGGAGGATATCTGCCGCTGCTTCACAGAAATTACAAAATGCTGTTGAAATGATGAAGCTGTATAAACCTGACGATCTTCATCATATGTAACACCCGCACGCTTGCAGACATCAAAAGGATCCAAGCTGGTAAATTTCCCCCAAACTTTATTAAAACCTGTCAGTTCATCCATTTATAATTTTATATGTCAATTAGCAAAATCCTTTTTTGTTACATCACAAGTCCCAACAAAAACAATATCAGCTTTTATTAATATATCATATATTTATTTAACACTTCCTTGGATAAACAGAACCTTCATGACATTAACGATCACTAACAATAAACAACCATCACCATTGAGACCACTTTTAAAGCTGGTCTTTTCAAAAACTACCCAAGCTTTACGCAAAAAATTTCGCCAGGCCTTGATCCCGATGAAAAACCGATTCTTTTGCAAAAGACCCTTTAATAATTATTGCAGCAGAAAGTGAATATTTACTTGCTCAACCATTGGATAAATGGTCAATGAGTTTCATAGGAAAGTGAATTAGTCCCAAGAGGTGTCTTGGAAAATTAGGGTTTTTATTCACGATCAAGGCATACTCAAAATCTTTTCGCAGGCATATAGTTAATATTACAAGGATAATTTTTTAAGCATAGCGCCGATATTGGGCACAAAGACAATTAATTTTATTTATTTATTCTTTAAAAGTACCCTTAAATAATTACTGGGCAAGAAGATATACCAAGACAAACATGAGCAACACTACCACACAAGTACAATGACTTAATCCATGAATATCCTTTTCCCCTCCACCATATCAGTAAATATACCCAAAGAAAAATAGGTATTGTCCACAATAGTATATTAAGAAATATTATGCTTAACTGCTAGTGTAGGAATTATCAGAACAATTCTACAAACCATTGACAGATTAATATCTTATTATTGGTCATATTAAGCCACCACATACTCGTGATTCATAGCTTCTGCCAAAATTGTAAGCTAGCTTGAACCCAAACAACCTTTGCTGACAGTGAAGCAAAACTAGCCAGAAAATAGAAATGGAATATATTATTGAAGAGTTGTCAGTTGCATATCTAAAAAATGCTGCTGCCAGCCAAAAAGCACAATTACTTGATATTTACACAAATGAACCTGCAAAAGCCTGGATGATGGTCCGGGAGATTATCCGTATCGCGCCAAAAGACTCAACTCCATATACTGCTATCGTATATATTTTTCACAAAATTTTACCAACCTATGGCGACTTTATTCTCTCAGACCTGGAAAAAGAAGGAAGAACCAATACTTTATTGAACCAGTGCCTGGTGCATGTACTCAACAATTACAAAAAAAATCCTAAGTTTTCAGGATTAACACCTGGGTTATTGTCCAGAATTGAAAATCTTTACAAAAAGCTTATTACTACAAATCCAAGATTACCATTAAATAAAAGAGATTTACCAAACAGTCTAAAAAAAATTATCTCTGCATGGTGTATCTATTCTGAAACATTTTGGGCATTTGAAGAGCTACTCGACATTGTAACTAAATCCCCCCAACAGGCTCTTAAAATTATCATCAGTCTCCTTAACAGGACCTCAGACATTAATATCATCACAATTATAGCCGCTGGCCCATTAGAAAATCTGTTAGTCGATCATGGGCTGGCCCTGAAAGAACAAATTCAAAAATATGCTGTTTTTAACAACAATATGAAGACAGCCCTGGCAAATGTCTGGCTTGACGAACAAGGTGACGCCTTCTATCCATACTGGGAAAAAATGATGAAGGACTTCGGCACCTGGAAACTCATCAGCACCCGACCTTCTATTGAAGACTGAATTCTGTAGCTTCTGCATTTATCATAACCTAAACGACTGGAACTAATTTTCACTTCAGGTTCAAACAAAGAATAAAAATTTATGAATAATTATACCTACACACTTGACTTACAGGTCCGCGATTACGAATGTGACATTCAAGGAATCGTTAACAACGCTACATATCAGAACTACCTTGAACATACACGCCATGAATTCCTCAAATCCATCGGTATAAATTTTGTTGAATTTGCAAAGCAGAAAATAAACCTAGTTGTGGTAAGAGCTGAACTGGACTATAAACAACCTCTCCAAAGTGGCGACCTTTTTTGGGTGGGTATTAATTTCAAAAAAGAATCCAGAATCAAATTTGCATTTCTTCAAGATATTTATCGTCATGGTGATAACAAGCTGATAATGAAAGCAAAAATCATCGGAACAGCCCTTAATCCCAATGGTCGTCCTTATTTACCACAAGAGCTGGAAGCAGTTATCTCAACAACTGAATGAACTCTTAAATCAGTGTATTGTTGTCTTGGACTACTTAGTAGTCAGGAAAAGAGTCATTTACATCTATCCTTTCTTTACTTTTTGTCATTAGTTGGCTATTAGACAATTAATTAAAATAATTTTTCAGGTGCCTCTCTTGGTAAAAGAGCGGTGAAAAGGGAATACGGTGAAATACCGTAACGTTGGGCCAGCGCTGTAAACGGTGACAAAGACCCATTATGCCACTGCTTCCGCGGAAATTTAGCAGGAAGTGGGAAGGCGTGGTCGGCGGAAGATCCGTGAGTCAGAAGACCTGCCTGAAAGATACTGGATTAAGCTGTCCGCAATAGTCCGTATTACACATCTGGTGTGTGATACGGGCTTTTTTTATGCCCTGCGGAATTAGAATTTGAAAAAGGAATAAACAATGAAGACACAAATTGAACTAGCCCGCAGTGCTGTAATTACCAAAGAAATGAAAAAAGTAGCTAGTGATGAAGGATTTGATCCAGCAGAAATCTGCTCAAGAGTGGCCAATGGTGAAATTGTTATCCCTGCCCACCCTAATCGTCCTACACAAAATATTGTTGGAATTGGCCGTGGGTTACGCACAAAGGTCAACGCCTCTATTGGGACCTCCTCTGACATTTCTGACGTAGACCTAGAAGTACGCAAAGCAAAAGTTGCGCAGCATGAAAAAGCTGATACTTTGATGGAACTTTCAACTGGCGGAGATCTTGACAGTGTACGCAGAAAGATACTCGAAGCATGCTCCCTGCCTGTTGGTAATGTTCCACTTTATCAAGCCTTTTCTGAAGCCAGCAAAAAATATCATAATCCCAACAAGCTTGATCCAGAATATCTTTTCGAACTCATTGAAAGACAACTTGCTGATGGCATTTCTTTTATGGCCATACATTGCGGCATCAACCAATTCTCCATAGAACGTCTGCGTAAACAAGGGTATCGTTATGGTGGACTGGTCTCTAAAGGTGGCACATTCATGGTCTCGTGGATGGAGTATAATAAATGCGAGAATCCCCTATATGAACAATTTGATAGGGTCTGTGCTCTTATGAAAAAGTATGATGCTGTACTTTCACTTGGCAATGGGATACGAGCAGGCGCTATTCATGACAGCCATGACCGAGCCCAGGTCGCAGAGATGGTAATCAATTGTGAACTGGCTGAACTAGGACGTGATATGGGCTGTCAAATGATGGTAGAAGGACCGGGTCACGTCCCTCTTGATGAGATAGAAGGCAACATCATGCTTGAAAAAAGAATGAGCGGTGGAGCTCCTTATTACGTACTAGGGCCACTTCCTGCTGATTCCGGAGCAGGTTACGACCACATAACCGCTGCTGTGGGTGCAGCAAGTTCCGCCCGCTATGGAGCTGACCTTATCTGCTACATAACCCCAGCAGAGCACCTGGCTCTTCCAAACGAGGATGATGTCCGTGAAGGAGTTCGGGCTACCCGCTTAGCAGCTAGAATTGGGGATATTGCCAAATATCCAGAAAGACGGGAGCTGGAGAAAAGAGTGGCTATCAGCCGCAGAGATACAGACTGGAAAGAACATTTTCAACTACTTATGTTTCCTGAAAAAGCCGAGGCCGTACGGAATAGCCGAACACCGGAAAACAACAAAACTTGTACCATGTGCGGTGATTTTTGTGCCATGGAAAGAGGTAAAACCTTATTCAGTGACGATATCAAAGGTGACAAGCTGGGATCATGTCAAACCAATAAATAATCAATATCGTTTATTACCTCAGGTAAAATAAAATCCATTCCAGGACTGCATTATTCAATGATTTTGTAGTATAATATCCTCAAATGGCTGGAACACAATGTTCCAGCCATGACCAAAGTTTTTTAAATCCAATAAATTAATAGACTAAGCTTAAAAAAAAACCATAAACATGAAAAGGAGCTGGCACTTTCAACACCCGGACATGAGGTATTCTTCAAAAATTAAACAAGAACATTTTTGAAGAATATCTTTAATATGGTATAAAAAAACTAATTCAATTGGACTGAGGTTAATGTGCTTGCTTCTGTAAATCATGAAAAAATGAATGTTCAAGATCAATACTGGGAAATTCAAAAATCCATTGCAGAACAAATTGCAAAGGAGCAATCCCCTTCAGTCACACGTCTTAACGAAGCAATTGTAGAAGAATTTGGCTTTTTACCTGAATTTGAGCTTATTGAATTTTTCATTGAGTCCATAAAAAAAAATAACAAAACACCAACTTCAGCTCTCGATCCAAAACAACAACTTGCCTACGCTGTTGCAATGAGTGGCAATCCATCTGTCCCCAAATTCTGTAATCTATTTCGTAGCAACTTCAAAGAGCTTCCTCCAAATGATATCTTAAAATATTTTCTAACAACTGTCCGGTCCTGCCAACTAGATAGTTCAGATACCGACCAGCAATTTTTTCTGGCACAGAAAGTTGCAAAAAGCAGTAATCCCTGCTTTAAAAATCTCTGTGAAACCTTTGAAAAATCAGGAAACAAGCCTCCTTCATTTGACGTAATCGATTATTTCATTTCACAAATTACAAATTAACAGCAAATTTGCACAACAATCCGCCCTGAAAAATTCAACAGACCTACGCCAAAGAAACAAGAAATTTTTACCCCAATATCAGAATTTAGTATTTTAAATCTATGCCCAGCTCTTCTGATTTTGCTGCAAGATTCTTCAAATATTCCCGCTGAACCATCGCCACAATGCCTTCAACTTTTTTGGCCATAGCCCTTGACTCAAGATCAAACTTCAGACCACACAGATACTGGATGACTCTTTTCTCCCTCACTTTTGATAAATGACAGATTGAACATGTCACCTGAAACGGTTCCAATCCAGGAATACTGATCATAATTCTTCGTTTATCATCCACCTCCATGAATTCCAGATGTTTCTTCTTTATGATAAGAGAAATACCTTCAGCACTGATATCCTGTGGCCGTGTTTGAAAAGTTTTACCTCTCTTTTTCTTAATCTGAAGAGAGACAGCAATTTCAATGTTCGCAGGAACCTTTGCCCGGTATACCCTGTCACCACTGGAAAGAAGACCGATCTTGGGAAAACTAAACTGCAGACATGGAATATCTCGTTCAAAATTTCTTTTGACAAAGTGGACTCCCAGTTCCACGGTTTTATTGCCAATAAAAATCCGAAGCACCAGCTTATTACAAAACACTACATGGAAATTACCCAGTCCACTTTCAAGAGGACTGATGAACAACTTATCCTTTGCTCTTAAATACTCACCAGGACTATATTCAGACTCAACTTGAATAATAGTTCCACTTTCATCGACCTGTTCCACAATATCAGGCTCAGCATCCCAAATTTTACAGAGATAGGTCCTGGTAAATCCCTCGATAACAACTTCACATATTTGCTCATCAAGAAATGCAGTCTGGAGGTAATTGAGAATGGAATTAGCATCAGCGACAAACCCACCACGCCTGTAGCAATTGAGCACATGCCTCTTGCCCGGTAATTTTTCTTTAAAGAACTGCTTAATCTCACGCTCATACTCATCGAGAAACTGTTGTTCGTCTTGCTCAACCATATCTTCAATAACAATAATAATTCATAACCTGCGCTTTGCAGAGACGAGTCTCTCAGAAATCAAACTCTCTCAAAAAAACCATAAAAATAATAAGTTTGTTACAGAATATTTACTTTTTAAAAGGATCAAAAAGATATTCCAACCCATTTACTTTTATCTCGTAAACATTTTTTAAAAGCTCACCCAGTTCCCCCTTTGGAAAACCTTTCTGTGCAAACCACACAACATAAGGCTCAGGCAAATCTACCAGCGGAATACCTGCATATTTCCCAAACGGCATCTTCATCTGCGCTAACTTTATCATTATTTCTCTATCAAAATTAGCATCCATTAAATGATCCCATAATCAATACCTAAACATTAAAAATGTGTGCCAGCCAAAATACTGCCTGCCAGAAATTAGAAGTGCCGTTCATTAAGTTTACAGTCTTTCCCCAAAATAAGTGCTTGCGATCAAAGTAAAAAAACCATTAAAATACCGATCCAGGGATAAAAAAGACCAAATTGCAATATAATTCCAATCAGAGGTAACCTACACATGATCCCAGACATTCTAGTTGCCGGTTCCACTGGCCTGATTGGCAGCACTTTTATAAAAAAAGCTCTGAAAAAATACTCCTATAATAAAATAATTGCATTAACAAGAAAGGAAATCCCTTCCCTTGCAGACAATTCGAACATACACCAACTGCTCATCGACTTTCAAAACATAAATAAAATCAAGAGCCAAATTCGTGCTAAGTCGGTAATCTGTGCATTGGGAACAACTATTAAAAAAGCTGGCTCCCAACAGAAATTTAGAGAAATTGATTACCAGTACACGCTTGACATAGCCAGATATGCTGCCCAAAACCAGTGCTCAAAATGTATTCTCATCTCTGCTGTCGGTGCAAACCCAGACTCTAGATTTTTTTATAACAGAGTAAAAGGAGAACTGGAGCGAGACCTGCAAACACTTTCATTCAGAGAAATTCACATTCTGCGGCCCTCACTTCTCCTGGGCAACAGAAAGGAATTCAGACTTGGAGAAAAAATAGGATCTTTGATTCTTCCAAAAATAGACTTTTTAATACCGGAATTATATAAACCCATACATGCAGAAAAAATCTCAGAGAAGATCATCAGTATCCTGCAAAATAGTAAACAGGGTACTCATATTTACGAAGGTAAAAAGCTGTTATTGAATGAACACTCTTGACTTTGCTTCTCTGTAAAAAATCCCGATAATTAACAAATTCCAGGGACGTGAGAATCAATAAATTTGATCAAAGACTTCTTCATCCTTTACACCCCATAATGAGTGCCACTTAAATTCTTTTTCTCTGTATCGTCTCAGAAGTGCACAAATTTTATCTTGGGCATAAATATATGGCAATTTCGGACCAGCAAGATGCTCCATAAAAAAAACAAATCCAAGAACATCACCATCATTAGTCCTGGTATAGCCGGCCAGAGTTGAAACTCCCTGCAAACTTCCCGACTTTGCATGTACCTTCCCCAAAGTAGAAAAATTACGCATACGTTTTTTCAAAGTACCATCCACACCTGCTACGGATAAAGACGAAATAAAATCATAACGAAATGTGAGATCCTGATACATTATCAACAAGAATGAACTTAATACATCCGGAGTCACAAGGCCATAGCGGGAAACCCCAGACCCATCGCTAAGATTATAATTTTGATCACTAATACCCATACGACTTAAATATTGACGAATTTGCTTCAATCCATTGTTTGAAGTTCCAGGTTGCCCAAACGCATAAACGCCAATAGTCTTTAATATATTTTCCGCATAAAGATTATTGCTCTCTTTATTTAACTCTTCTAGCAGTACGGAAAGCTGTGCGGAATCATGGCTGACAATAGTCTCCACTTTTAATGGAGCCCTGCCCTTTAAAACCTTTCCTTTGATTTCAATCCCCATCGACAAACATAATTCATAAAACAAATTCCCTGTAAACAGGGCTGGATCAAAAACACTGCGATATATAATTTTCTTTTTGCTACCTTTATACAAAGTACCCCTGATCTCGAAAAAGTTATCATAGCTAGAAGCCTTTCTTGACACTGATAGCGACTGTTTCGCACTACTATCGCTATTCAAAGTTCTTGTGTAATCACTAAAGGAAACAAATGATGTTTCAGGAAAAATGGAAATTAAAGCCGGGTCTCCGGCTTGAACACTTGGAGCTACAGTAAATTCTACTGAGTTATTATTTACCGACAATGCACTGAGAGGTACACTGAATTTACTGTCACGGTCATCCAACATCCATCCCTTTCCATGTGATATTGTGTCAAAAAAGGACGCATCACAAACAATATTTCCTTTGACCCTGGAAATCCCTCTTTCTTTTAACTTCTGCACCAAAGTCTCAAGATCACTAAGTTGAAGTGAAGGATCACCACTACCTTTAAGATAAATATCACCGGTGACGATTCCATCATTTATCGTACCGGGAAGAATTGCTAAATCTGTTGTATAACGAAATTCAGACCCCAGCACTTCAAGAGCTGTCCCGGCTGTCAAAAGCTTCATAGTTGATGCAGGATGAAATAACCTCTGATTATTTCGCTCGTACAAAACAACTTCATCTCGCAGCCGTATTATCTTGATTCCGGTTGTGCTTGAGACAAATATCGGATCAGAGAGAATGGCATCAATTTCGGCAGCAAGTGCATATTGCCCTAAAACCTGTTTTTCTTCTCTTTGCAGAAAAAAAAGAGACCCAAATGAATAACTTGAACAAGCCACCAGCTGACTGAAAAAAAAGCTCAACAGAAAAAACATCAAACATCTTGTTGTTATTATATGAAATTTCATTTAAGGATATTCTAGATATTATAAAATTTAGCTTTATAAACCATACAAATACTTTACTCACAAAAGATACATCTTTAGACTCAACATGGTGCGCAAAGCAATTGTAAATCTAACATTTACTGATTGTACACAAGGATATAGAAAAAACGAATAGGTGGTCATACCAAGAACTTTACAAACAGATTTCTGACAGTTAATAGTTATTTACAAATCCTGTAGGATACAAAAAACATATACACTGACAGCTATCTATTTTCTTACGATATTTTTCTTAGTCTTAGTGAAACAGTTAACAGATAAAACATCCATTTAACGATAATAACAAACAATTTCACCAGGAGGATGCATTTATGAAAATAGCCATTCTATCAGTATTATTTTTTTTCCCGACAATCGTTTTTGCTCAAAATTTCCCCAACATGAACCAGGGTGATATGCAAAAAATCATGCAGCAAATGCAAAAAGTACAACAATGCATGGAAAAGATTGATCAATCCGAGCTAGAAGGTTTTGAGCAAAAATCCCAGGAAGCTGATGCAAAAATCAAAGCACTCTGTGCTGATGGTAAACGAAAAAAAGCCCAGAAAGAGGCCATCAAATTCGGCAAAAAAGTCGCCAAAATTAAAGCTATTCAAGAAATGAAAAAGTGTACTGAATCGATGGAAGGAATACAGGAAATGCTACCAACATTGCCATATACTGATCCCAAAACAGACTATTCTAATACACATGTATGTGATCAATAATAACTTTAGCCCAAGTAAATACTTTCAAGCCCGCATTTCCCACATCAACCATCTTGAGAAATGCGGGCAACACCCTGCCCCCCAACACTCTTCCTTAAACACAGCATAGCATTTCATCTTGTAACAAGTAGATTTTCAATATGTTTCCCCCTGGCAACAGGTAAGATTCACTTCACTTTTATCCCTTCACTCTGTATAATCTGTATCTAGGGATCGCTACAAATAAGTTCACCTTCCCATGAATTTAATTGCGCTTATTCAACTCAACTGTTCAGGGTAACCCAAGAGGTAAATCCATGCGGAAACTTCATCTATTCTACATGCTTACACTGTTATCTTTTTTAATAGGGCCCCTCGAAGCTTCAGCTGAATCACCTGTTGTAATAAAAGTCAAACAGGGAGACACGCTAAGCCAACTCTGCGAAAAATACCTGGACGATCCGAAAAATTGGCCCCAGATTGCAAAATTAAACAGATTAAGTAATCCCAATCAAATCTTTCCCAGTGAATACCTGATTATACCTGTTGACCTTCTTAAGGGAATTCCAGTCAAAGGTAAAATTACCCACATACAAGGTAAGGTTGAACTGCTCCCAAGCACCTCTCGGGATAAATGGTTACCCGTGGCATTAAATGATCTCATTGAACAAGGACAAAAAATACGAACCTCTGCTGAAAGCTCAGTTGAAATAAGCTATCCTGACGATGTTTTTCTTTTTCTCAGGGAAAATACAATGGTTCGTGTGGTCAAAACAAGGGAAAAGAGTAAAATAAATAAGGCATATGATTTCTTCCTGGATATAGGAAGATCTACTTCCAAAATTCGAAAAGCAACTGGCAAAAAAAACAAATACCAGATCCGTACGCCAACTGCCGTTGCAGGAGCACGTGGTACCAACTATAGAGTCAACGTCGACAGTGAAAAAAATACACGCCTTGAAGTTCTGGAAGGAATGGTTGATGTTAATGCCGGCAAACATTCAATGCAAGTGGCATCAGGTTATGGAACCATAGTATCCAAAAACCAAAAAAGAAACAAAATCGTTAAACTGCTTCCTCCTTCACCACCTGCAAATCTATTACAACTTTACCGAAGTATGCCTCTTCAATTTTCATTTACACCTGTAAATGATGCTCAACACCTACGTGTGTATCTGGCTCGAGATAAAAAAATGCAGGATATTGTTAAAGAAAAGCAGATAAAACCAACTGAAATCTTTGGAATTGTCAGTGTTGAAGATGGTAAATATTACTTGGCATGCAGCTCTGTCGATGCACTGGGAATTGAGGGACCTTTTCCCGAACCTATTCAAATTCAGGTGCGAATAAATCCATTACCGCCATTTGTCCAATCACCAGAAAACAATGCTGAAATTAAAGAAAAATATTGCTCTTTAAACTGGCTACAAGTCAGTGACGCAATAGCTTATCATGTTCAGATAGCACAAGATATAAAATTTGAAACTATTATCCAGGAAGATAAACAACTTAAAAACACAAGCATCACTACCAACCAACTTGCTTACAACACCTATTTTTATAGAATCAGTTCAATAGCTGCAGACGGATATAAGGGAGTCTGGTCTGATACCAACTCTTTTTCACTCATTCCACCTCCTGCGATTCCCAAGACACAAGAGCCCAGTATTTCTAACAACGAAATCAAAATTCGCTGGCAAAACGTAGGTGAAAATATTACATATCGCTTCCAGCTCTCACAAACCCCTGATTTCACAACACTGCTTGAAGACCAAAAAACATCAGAACCACAAATTTCACTAACCCGCCCAGAAGAATCAGGTACATATTATTCCCGCATTCAGGCTATCGATGGAGATGGTTATGAAAGCAATTTTTCAGCTCCCCAATCATTTGACATTGAATATGAATTATCATGGTTGGACGGCAGCCTAATCATGTCATACCTTTTAGCACTAGTGTTAATTTTCTAGCCCGCATTTTCGCCCCTGCATGCGGAGAGGAGATTAAAAACGTTTATGGCTTTATATAAAAGTATCCACTCCAAAAGACGTTATTGCATCCTCACACTTTTAACAGGTCTAATCCTACTGTCATGTGACGTCCTCGGCCTGTTTGAAGGCATGAACAATCACGGTCATGACCTTCTTTTCAGATTACGGGGCCAACATTCACCGGTAAAAAACATAGTCATTATTGCCATCGATGACTTAACTCTGGAAGAACTCGGCCAATGGCCCATCTCCAGACAATATTATGTGTCTTTACTGAAAAAACTTCAGGATGCCAAAGCGATAGGGTTTGACATCTTTTTTCCTGATTATGCTGCAAATGACCAAGAATTTGCAGATGCATTGCAAAAACATGGTAAGGTCATCCTTGCAACCTATATCAGCATTCAAAAAGGTGTTGTTCAGCCAGCTTTCCCCTTTCCTGCAAATCACTCAGGCCACGTACACCTGGACATGGGAATTGATGGTGTTTTTCGAAATGTTTTCCATACAATCAAATATAGAAACACGAGTGTCCCTTCTTTCTCCACCCTTCTTCAACAACTGGTAAAAACCGGTTCAATCCCTATTAACACCGTACCTGACAACCAGCAGCAAAGCTTACCGCCTCATTCATTACAACAACAGGATATGACTGGCATTAATTATTATGGTAACGCCGGGACTTTTCAGTACATTCCCTTAATTGAAATTTTAAATGGCGACAAATGGCCTGCTTCATATTTTGCTGACAAAATTGCATTAGTGGGTGTTACCGCTATAGGGCAAAAAGATTTTGTGCTCATTCCTTTCTCCGAGAATGGTAACGGCATGCCCGGCGTAGAGGTACAGGCCACCATACTCAGCAACCTCCTAGATAAATCACGCATTTACAAACCATCAGAATCGTTTTTGTTTATCTTGCAATGCATCGTGACACTTGTCCTGGTTATTTCCATCAGTTTATTCCTCTACCAAAGGCTTATCATTCTCTATCCAGTGATTTTTCTTTGTATGCTAGCTATATGTTGCTGGTTATTTCTTTCCTTCATGATCTGGCTGCCACCAGCATATATTCTAGTTTTCCTTAGTGCTAATTTCATCTGCGCCTATATCTGTAAACTCGAAGACATGAAACGTTCTCTTGATCAAGCAAACAGTGATTGGCATGACTCTTTTAATTCCATGCAAGAAGGTGTTGTCATTCAAAACTTCTCAGGTGAAACTCTCTTGAGCAACCAAAATGGGCAAAGACTGAAAGGAGAAACTACCGTCAACGTATTAAAGGACAGGACCAGTTCACTTGCTGCTGACAATAACTCAGTTAAAGATCTCACCATTTCTGACCCTACCCTGAACAAACATCTTGAAATTTCCTCACTCATTCGACGAGACGCAGATGGAAACAAAAGCGGTGTCATGCATGTCATTCGTGACATAACCAGCTTTAAGGAAATGCAGGAAAAAGAAAGTCTCTTGCAGGCTCAACTGGTAAAAGCTCAAAAAATGGAGTCCATCGGTCGGCTGGCAGGCGGAGTAGCCCACGATTTCAACAATGTCCTTTCTGCGGTTATTGGTTTTAGTGAAATGATTCGTCTCCAAACTCCTGCAGAATCAGATATTAATGACTATGCAAAATCCATAGCAAAATCTGGAACAAGAGGTGCTACTCTAGCTAGGCAACTTCTAGTATTCAGCAGAAAACAGTCCATGGAAAAAGCTGTTATTGATCCATTTATGTTAATTGAAAATATGATGAAAATGCTTCAGCGGATGATTGACAAAGACATTAACATATCAATTGATACCACTGGACCACTTACAGGAAAAATCTTTGCTGATCCTGGACAGATTGAGCAGGTACTGATGAATCTTGTCGTAAATGCTGGTGATGCAATGGCCAATGGTGGCAATATAATTTTATCTGCAAAAGACCAAGAAGTCCTCCTTGAAAGAGAAGTGCTTTCTGGAACACTGACACCTGGCTCCTACGTGATCATTTCTGTTCTTGATTCAGGAACAGGCATACCTTCAGAACAACTTGAATATATATTTGAACCATTTTTCTCTACAAAAAGTGAAGAACGAGGCACTGGGCTTGGCCTATCAACAGTATACGGAATTGTCACCCAGCACAACGGACTCATTGATGTTCAATCAGCAGTTGGTTTTGGTACAACTTTTTCTACATATTTTCCTAGGTGTACCCAAGAATTTGTAGGCAAAAAAGAGGAATCGAATGGGATTTTGGAAAGAGGAAATGAATCAATATTACTCGTTGAACATGAACCATTTTTCAAAAAAGTTATGACAGACATCATGATTCACTTAGGGTATAAAGTAATCAGCGTCAAAAATGATCTGGAAGCAATTGCTTTTTGCCAGGAAAAAGGCAATCATACTGACCTGTTAATAACAAGCCTGGTTAAACCCGGTATGAGTGGTAAATATCTAGGAGATAAGCTAAGAAAAAAATTTTGTGATCTTCAGGTATTATACATTTCTGATTGTCAGGAAGACATCATGACCAGGTTTGGAAACTGGTCAAGTGATTTTGAATATTATTTGCAAAAACCAATCACTCCCAGTAATCTGGCCAAAAAAATTAGAAAAATATTTAACACTGCTTCGCCTGAAACAACATCCCATCCCTAACATTTCACTCTAACTCAAAACCAATTATAATAATGCACCGAATCAATTTCAGTAAACTTTTCAAAACCTCATTTTTTTCTCAAAAACATGCGGTTTTGAAAATGAGCTCAACGACTAATTGATAGCCAAGGATTAATTCATGAAAATTAAAACAACACTATTATCCATCACTCTTCTTTTCTTCTCTGCAATGACAACCAATGGATTTTGTTCTGAATCTGAAATCGTAAAGCTTATAAATAATGCCATTGACCAACTTGAAACTATTAAGGGATCCGATGATCTAGGTGTTCTAACCAATGCCAATTATGTTCGACTTCAAGGAAAAACCACTGAAAAATATGTCGATACTATTGCAGATGCTACCGGCTGCACAGTTGGTCGAGGAAATCTCCTGTTTTTTAACGTCCGACCAAAGAACACCCTTTTAATTGCCCTTGGTAACAAAAAAACTTTCAAAAGTGTGGTCATTCGCTATGACGGACAAAATGCAAAAATAGGAACTATATCGCTTAAAAGCAAAAATATGGAGAAACCGGATTTTTTCTGGGATGCCATTAAGGGTGTCAGTCAAAAGCAGACATTTCATATTGTCACAATTCTCGGTGCCTGGATGACACAAGTCCCTTACGACTTTCTCAGAAGTGCTGAACTCCATGGCCATATTTGCCCGGGTCTCTTATTTGGCTATATAACAGCTAAAGGAGTAGAGGCGAAATACCCTCTTCAAGACGGTGAACAATACATATACATTGGCAGTCCCAACGAATGTAAAGATGATGCAATGCAAGTTCTACTTGGAATCACTGCTGGCAAGCGAACCATGTTCATAAAAAAATTAAACAAAGATCAAATTATTGAAACACCCGGACGGGTTATCACTGGCATTATAATCAAATGGTCTAAGATGCAAGGTGAGGGCACAGGACTCGTTACATCAATCGATATTGATGCTATCAAAATAATGACCGACGTAAACAAAGCAATGCCACCAAATCTTAAAATTCTCGCAGTCAGAAAACTGCTCGGTTGGCTATCAGAGACAGAAATGTTTTTCCACGTAGAAAAAGAATTTCACGTGAGCAATGAACTTAAGGAACAACTTATCAGAGCTGGTGTTAATCCTTTTGAACTATTACAAATGACATCTAAATAATTGTTTACCCAAAAAAGTATTGAAAAATACTTGACACATAAACAACAAAACATTTTTAGTTAAAAAAAAGATTAAAAATGTTTTTTTCCAAAGGACTAAATCTCCAAAAAGCAATTACTTATCACCTTATCGAGAAAACTAATTCCAAAGCAAGTAACTGTCGATATACAAGCAAAAACTATTTTGATATTTTATGAGTTGCGAATCAAGAAGTCACAATTACTTCAACAACATATTGTATGATTAAACCTTTATTAATCATTCTCAAAATCTTCGTGTTTCTTTTCCTCCCCAATGCAACACAAGCCGCGGAGCTTGACGTTAACCCAGTCAGAATCTTTTTCACACCTGGGCAATCCGCCTCCAGCTTCTCAGTAACAAATTTATCAAATAAAGTCGTGAACTTGAAAGTATCAGTTTCTTCATGGGCCCAGGATGAAAAGGGGAAAAGTATTTATATGCCGACCAGTGATCTTAAAATATCTCCCAAAATATTTTCAATCCTCGGCAAAAAGAAACAAGTCATACGGATCGCCAGTCGAATTCCAGCAGGTACGCAAGAAAAAACCTACCGAATATACATGAAGGAAATTCCAGATCAAGAGAACAAAAAACAACCAGCTCAGTATGAGCGAAACTCTTTCTTTCAAATTGGAATTCCAATTTTTGTTGAACCATTGATTCCTGAACCAATAGGTAGTATCACCAATATTCAACTAATGCATAGTAAGCTTTCATTTAATGTATCCAATTCCGGAAACAACCATTTTATATTATTGGGAATCATTATAGCAGGCATGGACAGCACAGGAGAAACTGTATATAAATATGAGTATGCTGGTAATTATATACTTGAGGGGTCCAGTTACCCCTTAATTGCTAAAATTAAAAAAAATATATGTAAGCAATTGAATTATATTTCTATTCAGACCATTACCAATACTCAAAATATTAAAAAAGTAGGTCTTCAAACAACACCTGCCATGTGTCGTGAAAAATAAAGATTAAATTGTTGCCAATATATACAATATCTAGATGTAAAACATGGACGATAAAATCAATCAGTTGAGAATACTCAATCTTCATCCAAACCTTCCCGCGAGCTTGTTTAAAATTTTAAAACATCATAATACTGAAACTATTGAGCCAAGAAAGGTTATCCCTACACACATCACCCAAAATCCCAGTCATCTTGCGTTATTAAATGATGACCCGGCATTAATTAACCTAATAAAGAAAATAGATCCACGAATTGAAATAATTGTTTTCTCCGATAAACCTGAAGATGCTTTTTCATTTATAAAAAATGGAGCTTCAGCCTATTTTACTCAGCCTGTAGACACTAAAGCCTTTCTGTCAATTCTCGATAATATTGTCGACAATTCTAAAATTCGAAAGAAAGTCGCCAAACTGGAAGCAGCACTACAAGAAAATTATCTTTTTGCAGACCTGGTTATTGGAAAAAACCCAAAAATGCTCGATATTTTTCAGCTTATCAAGGCTATTGCTCCTCATTATCAGACTATTCTCGTAACAGGTGAAACCGGTACCGGCAAGGAAGTTATTGCCAAGGCACTTCACTCATTATCTCCGGTCCACAAAAAGCCTTTTGTCACATGCAATTGTGGGGGGTTTACAGAGACTTTACTGGCATCAGAGCTATTCGGACACAAGCGGGGTACATTTACCGGAGCTGACAAAGATAAACCTGGGTTGTTTGAAGCCGCAGGAGATGGAAATATTTTTCTTGACGAAATAGGAGAATTACCTCTTTCCTTTCAAACCTACTTTCTTCGAGTCTTACAAAATGGGGAATTTCGCCCTGTAGGTGATACAAAATCGATAATTGCCAAATGTCGTGTAATTGCAGCGAGTAACCAAGATTTGAAACAAGAAATTGATCGTGGAAAATTTCGCAAAGATCTTTATTACCGTCTTACTCCTGTAGCTATTAATCTACCACCTCTACGAGACAGAAAAGATGACATTCCAATGCTTTGTAAACATTTTCTTGAAAAATTCAGAATCCGTTTCCAAAAAAACATACAAGGTATATCCAGACCAACACAAAAAATCTTAATGGAACATGATTGGCCAGGAAATATCAGAGAACTGGAAAATGTGATTGAACAAGCTGCAATGATGACCTCGGAAACGTTTATCAAAAGTGAGTACCTACCTGGTTATCTAACATCAAAATCAAAAAAAACTAGCGCTGTTTCTTTACCCCTAGAACAGATAATCAAACATCACATTCAAATGATTCTTGATAAATGCAATGGCAACAGAACACACGCTGCTAAAGTACTTAAAATCAGCAGAAGATCTCTCTTGCGTAAGATAAAAAAATATCACCTTTAAGCTGATGCGCCAAAATCGCACACTGTGCCAGAATCGCACACCTCGTTACTTGTCATATCTCCAAATACCATTTCAAAATAATCATATAAAATCAAACAATTGATAATGACAGCTTTCTAGCCTCCTGTTGCCCACTGTGCGTTTTCGCCCAGTGCCTTCTCCCCCCCCTGACCTCCTTCTAAAAAAACACATAAAAAACAACTAGTTGACGGCCAACTCATGTGTGGCATGTTTCCTGCTATAACAAATATAAAGGGAGGCATAGATATGAAACGGACTCTTCGCTATTTGTTTTCTTGCTTATTAATCATTGCAATATCAGTACCATATGAGCTTGCAACTGCAGCTCAATCATCTGCTAGAGGTCAAGTACGTGTCCATATTATGAAAAGCGTTAAAATACAGACCAAATACCAGGCCAATAGCCTAATGATCTCCAACAAAGATATTGAAAGAGGTTACACTGAGGTTGAGAACGGCACAATTTATTCTGTTATATCAAACACGCAAGATGGATACATGCTTTCCTATGCAGTAACTAACAATCCATTCCGCCAAGTTGTGGTGAAAGATGGGAGACGTTTTATAAAGTTGCATAATGCTGAAGGAATTCTCCATATGCCTTACAAGAAATCGTTACGACAGGGCCAGATAAAACAACTGAGTTACCGGTTTTACTTGAACCAAAATGTTCCTCCCGGCAGGTATCCATGGCCAATAAGATTACAGGGTGAAAACAGTATTTGATAGGTAAGCGACAACTAGACCCCTGTTGGTGACCAACTTCTCAAACCTACCGCTGACCAGTTGCATACGAGTACCCCTGTTTTGCGAGAAACTCGGAAAACAGAGTAAGATGTGGTGCAATAGGACCTATGAAGTAACGATCGAGAATCAATGGTCTTATTGGTAAGAATTTACGTTCATATTGTCTTCCCTCCTTTTGGTTGAATGAATGTGAGGAGATAAAAACAATAAATACAAGATCCATTTTTATCCCAGAAAAGAATTATACCACAGCGTTGATTACAGAAAGTATAGAGGTGGCCTGCAAAAATATCGGTATTGAAATTATCAGCAAGTGATTGAGAAAGTCCATTTATAGATTTTCTTATATCAGTAATCCCGCCGGCAATGCACACTTATGAATAAGAATCAAACTTACTATATGGTCTCCAAGGATAGCAACGACTTTACTCAAAGCTAATGGAGAAAAATTATTTTACAATTTGATATGAACATCACTGTGAATATACATGCTCAGACCTGCTTCTTTATTTTCGGGAATGGATGGGAATTCATTGCTTTGATCAGGTACGGGTACTAAACTAACAGGATTACAATTGTTACATCTAAGTTTGTTCTGCCAGTAGCAAAACCAATTTATTCTCAGCTCAACTGGCTTTGCTTTCAATTCTCATTTTGAGTTAGCCGCCTCACTGCTTTCCCTGGGGTGAACATGAACCTGCCAAAATCGTTTTTCCACTACAGCGTTCTTTTGAACTTTACTTTGATACTATCAAATATCAATAGCATTAATTTAACCTGTCACTTAAAATCCTCTACACCAGCAACGATTCCAAAAAAAAATCGAAAAGTCAGGAGATGTTTTTAGTGGTAGGTCAAGTGTTTGATGAAATCTCAACACAGGCCCCATTTGCATAAAACTCAATTTCAGACAGCAGAATTTCCAGAGAATCGTTTGAAGGTGGAATCTCTATGTCATTTTATACGCAAACAAGTAGCATTCATTGATACTGAAAACAAACCAAACAAAGAGAATAATTCCCGTTATTACAAAAAGTTGTAAATAATTTCGACGTACCACACATTATAATTACACCCTACCCTAACCGATTCACTCAAACCCCAAAGTCACCCTAAACCATTACAGCACTGTAATATTTCATGATCACCCTGTCAGCCATGCTGACTATCACCCTGTAAACAAAAGTGTCGAAAAGCTTTACACCTGACTTTTTTTATTGAATCTCAGCTTTGCCTTTGCCTAATTCTTAAAATTCTCTTGATAAAAATATGCTTAGATATTAGTAAAGTAAACACAGTTGCTTAATTCTGGCATGATAAATGCTATAGGTATGCAAAACAAACAACGATAAAAAGGAGTTGTTAAACGAAAAGAGAGTATGAGGGGATAACCTATAACTCGCTATATTTCTTTAACATTTAGGCACAAGGTCCCTGTTATTTCAAGATGCTTAAAAAGGCGCAAAAGTAAGACATGAAACATCGAGAAATTAATAATAAAAGTACCTCTACAAGAAAAAGTAAGGATGGCTGGCTCAATTTTTTTTTGATCAATCTCGTCACTCTCACTTTAGTGCCATTCACAATACTATTAAATAATTGTTACGCAAGGGATAATGATACTAAAGCGGTTGTACTGGATTACACCCTGCCGCCACAAATAACAGTGGAAGCCATCAATCCACATGTGAGGGTAACCGCAAGGTCCTTAAGCGAGGATATCAAGGCATCTGTTGATTTTGCCATTGAAAGCAATACACCTCAGGTGGATCTATATTTTGAAGCAACTGATTTTCATTTAAAAAAAGAACTTGGCACAACTCCATCAACGATAAAGCTCTCTGAAAAAGCAGGGGTTGAGATTGACATCAATGGCGCCAGTATCTCTGGCGGAAATGTAAAACCATATGCCGGCAATGGAGAAAATATAGACGGATTTGCTTCTAAAAAAACAGGGGTGATAAGATCAAAGACTGACAGGGGTGATCTCTATCAACACATTGTCACAGGGACTTTTACCTGGACACATGACACCCTGAAACCTGCGGGCAGATATGAGGCAAGGTTACAGTTGACATGCATTGCGATAAGCGAGGCCTGGTAACTTCCTCATATATCGAGACAACCTTCACAAGCACAATCGCAAAACTTTTAAATCAAATTATTAAATGTACTTTGCAATAATTTGTTTTTATAGATAGGGTAAAAGATAAACACTCTATCATCAGGCTATTGTTGACAATTTAGGAGATTGTTGACTGGGTAAAGTAAGACCACGTGGTCATACTTATGTATCAATTAAAAAATAGGGAGAACTCTAAAAATGAAAAGAAAAAAATTTCTTGCAGTACTTGTTGGTTCCGCGATGATGATGGCCGCTGCACAAACTACATATGCAGCCAGTGCTACAGGCGATGTTACAATAGACGTTGCTTCTGTAATATCAGTAACATATAACAATGACAATGTAGCCCCTCAAATAAGTGGAACTAACATTTCTGATGATCTCGGCTTTGACGTAAGTGCTAACACTGAACAAGTTAGTGTATCAGTAGTATCAAGCCCTCTTGTCAATGGTACTGAGAGTATCCCCTGCAACACCAGTGTAGGGAAAGCTGGTACTAGTGTTACCTGGTCAGGTGGCACTACTGCTACCAACACTTATAATAATGTCGATGAATGCGTTATGACTGCTGCTCCTATTGGTGTAGCAGGTAGTGGCTCAGTTTTTAGTGAGACCGTATCAGCTAATGCTAATTGGACCGCAGATAGTTCTACCGCAACAGGAACTTATACAGGAACCGTTGAGCTTATCGCCATTGCTATACCTTAATAGCAATCGCAAAGACTAAGCGATCAGGCAATGGGGCTTTTTTTTATTCTCCCGAGAAACTCGACAATTACAACATATCGTACACTGACCCACTCAGAAAAGTACGATATGTTGTATCATAGAATAATAAAAGCCCCCTAAATTCGAAATTAATTATAATGCAAGAAAGCTTGTTTCCTACTATCAAGCTGGAATCCATATCACTTCGTTTTAATAATCAAAAACATAAACGCGATGTCCTTAAAATTGTTTCTCCGTACTTTCTTCTTTTTTCTTATTGCCTGCTGTTTCCAAACCACCATTGTTTTGGCTGAAGTTTCCATTAGACCTGCTTTCTTGAAGATAGACCTGAATCAAAAAAGAGCTAACGGTGCCTTTACTATTACAAACACCGGTGATAAACCACACCGTTACAGAATCATGTCCAGCCATTTCATATTCACTGAAACAGGTATGTTAAAAAAAATAAAACCTGATGCAGATTCTCTAGCCACCTGGGTTAAATTCAACCCCAAAGAATTTACACTTCCTCCGAAATCCAATCGCAATATCAGATACACCCTTATTCCTAGAGGAAAAATTATACCCAAAAAGGAATATTGGGGTGCCATGCAACTGGCATCACTAGATAAAAATATTGTGAAAGGGCGAGACGAAGAAAAAAACATAGGCTTTTCCCTTGATGTTCAAGCATCTGTGCTCGTCCCAATATTTGCCAGCAAAGGTGAACCATCACATAAGCTCAGCTTTAAAGAATTTCATATCAACAGACAAGATAATAATGACCTGATTCAATTTACTATTAAAAATAAAGGAGGGGGTCGCCTGACCATTTCCGGTAAATATCAGGTTGTAGATAATGGAGGATCGACTGTCGTCGCGGGAGACATTAAAGCAGCATATATACTCTCTGGAAAACACAGAATCTTTTCCTTGCCCATCAGTCCTGACTCTTCCCTGAGTGGTGACTATACGATAAAAATAGACTATATTGCACCTCAAATATCCAATGAACCAGTCACTGAAACATTAAAACATAGATGGTAGCGCATGATGTAACATGTCGAAAACACTATCTTCAAAAATATTTTTTTGAAAGCAATAATTTATTATACCCTTTCTCTCTGGGTGATTTTATTACTGCCTCACCTTGGGTACAGCACGCAAGATCAACTCCACAACACTGAAGGTGAAGGTGGCTCTGCCAACACCAAACTAAATTATTGGGACCTCAGTTTCTTTCTTCAAGATTCATCTCTCTCGCTAGCAGAAATGGAAATTTCTGCTTTTTTTCTCCAAGGAAAAAAAAACAGCGACAGACTGGAAATTTTAGATTTCGGTATCCTGAGTCAGCCCGATGACAGTCGTCTTCTTCCACTCTTTAAATTAATTGAATCCCTGGAAATAAAATGGGAATTCATCGATAATCGAATAGTATTTACCCCTGACAAAAGCTCCAGAGTTATAATTGATCCTGCCAACAAACTGATTATTATAGATGAAATAGAAAAAAAAAGTTTTATTAAAAAAGCTATTTCCGATATAAGCAATCGTCCTGATCTCTACCTTCTCCCTGAGACTATAGCGAAAATATTTTCATTTCAAATTCACTGGGATAATGATCAATACGCTTTCGTCGCTAACACTCAATTCTCTTTGGATATCTGGAAACAACCTGAATTCAAATCAGCCCTCACTGTCCAGACAAAGCATATACTGGAGAAGTTACCTGAAGCCCACGGTGTAGCTTTTTCTGATAAAAAAAAATATAGCCTCGACTTTGTAACTGTAGCTGGTTCAGTTAACTACAATGTTTACAACAATTCGAATTCTTCTACGCTACTGTTTAGTCCTCTCCGTCAAACTCTGTATGGCGGATTTCTAGGAGGAAAATATAAATTTGATATTACTGAGCCAATTAATGAAGAGTCTGATAATACTGAGCAGGATTTCGTTACCCTCGATACCTTTGACTGGAGATACCTTAGCGATACAACCATGTCGGTTATAGGAGATCTTCAAATTGGTTTACATGAACAGATTTATCCTTCTGTTTCCTTTTATGGGGTAAAAGTGAACGGATTAATCGGGCTAGGCAAAGATAAGCTAAAGATTTCAAAAAACAAGCTGAAAGCATCAAACTTTTTCGCTGGATCACAAGTTTTCGAAGGAATTGCCCCTCTTGGCTCTACTGTTGAACTATTCATAAACAATTATCTTATCGAAACCCAAGAAGTACAAGTTGATGAAGATCTACAAAGTCCCAATGGGCTTTATCGCTTTGAAAATATATATCTTTCCCCAGGCACTCTCAATAACATCCGCATAGTGATTCACTATCCGGACGGAGAGAAAAATGTGATTGAAAAAAGTATACTCGGCAGTGATGATCTGGTTTCGAAAAATGTACTAGCCTACCTTGTTGCTGCCGGAACGAGTCGAGAAAATAATATACTTGATTCTAAAGGGGTATTCAGTGGCGGGAGATTCTTTTACGGTCTTTCCCAAAATTGCACTATTGGAACATCACTTGCGTATCAAGAAAACTTTTTTTCACAAGTGGAAGAAACTAATTTTTTCAAAAATGACATTCAGTTCCAGGAAGTTGATATACCTTCAACTGGAGAAGAATACACTGAGATAAAACAGGAGACAGATCATGAATCATATCCTATTTCAACCTTGAACATGGGAATTAATCTGACATGGAAACCATCGGACCAATCATTGTTTAACTTTGATTTTTCATGGGCTCAACAGGAAAAAGATGTCATAATCGATGATTATGCCCTTAATTTTCATTTTATTCACAAACCTGATGACAATTCAATAATACAGACTAACGTATTTCGAATTGAGCCCAATTATTTTAACGGTGTAAATTTAGACTATAAAGACATGCAGGGAGCATCCTTATTTTCTTCGCTGCGCTTTCCTGATCTTTTCAAGATAAAAGCATCTTGTGCTTACGTGTCGGATAATGTCATGAATGAACGTGATGATACCTTAGCATTAAAAATAATGCAGGGTGAAATTCAATTCAGTATTCTCCCCAGAAACAATCTTTATCTCGACTTACAGTATAGGGATGCAAGTTGGAACGAAACACCTCTATCTCTCGCAACATTTAAATTTACGAATTCATTTTGGAAAAATTTTCGAATCGATGGGTCCTATTCGATTGGTGACGATGTCTTTCTTCAAGAAAACCAATCGCTGCTTAATGTACTGAATATACCTTCATCACCCAATAGTAAAGAAAACAGTTTAGAAATTAATGCACACATTCCCCGCAAGGGAGACGTAAAATTCAAGTATCTTGAGCAAATAGGCAGTTCTACATTTTCACTTGCTTATTCAGACATCTTACAAGATTTCTTCAACACATCTTTCAGCACAGAGTTTGGCTACCAGCTAGAAAGCGAACAATTCCTTTTCAAAAGTAACATTTTTATACCGTTAAAAAACTCCCGACGAAGCAAACTGCTACTGGAAACAAGCTACAATGATGATGAATGGAAAATCGGCCTGTCGATAATACTTAATGAAACTTTCAGCTACCTAGGAGGAAAAATTAACCATATCAACAGTCAGGATCGGATTCAGCCTGAAGGTATTAATGTCTATGGAAAAGTCTTTTTAGACAGTAACGGGAATGCTGTTTTGGACTCAGAAGAAAAAGGAGTTGAAAATATTAAAGTTTTATTCAGTGGGAACAGGCGGGTTGCTTTTAGCAAATCCAACGGCAATTTCATTCTCCCAATTACCGACAGCACCACAGAAGGTACTGTATTCCTGGCCCCCCACTCCATCCCAGCCATCTACAGCATCACCCATGGAAAACAAATAGTTCATCTCTCTCCAGGAGAAATGACAAAGGTAAACTTCGGGCTCACTCCGCTTCATTCTGTTACCGGCATCATACTTACACTGGATGAAGGAATAACAAATCAACCTATTGGCGGCGTACAGGTAAATATAAACTCAAAAGACACAGGAAAACAACTTGGTAATTCTATCACTGCTTATGATGGAAGTTATTATCTATCAGATTTAAGACCGGGAAAATACACATTGACTATAGATTCAGATTCAGTACCTTTAGAGTATTCTTCTGACATTCCAATCCAATTTATCGAAGTTTTCCCTTTGGATGAGCCTCAGGAGCTGTCAATACCAGATATTATCCTTCCACTTAAAAATTAACTTATACCATTACAAAATTGCAGCCATGGCGATATTACCGGATTAGGCTTGTGGAAGTGTTAGGCATAGATAGGTAACTCAGAGACCTGAAACCACAATTTCCTATTTCCTATCATAAAGCTTTTGGAAAGTGCCGGAGTTCAATTCGAGCCTGAAAACGTATCTCGGGGAAACGCCATTTGCGTCGGTGACGGTGATGCTATTGATAGATTTCCCAGCCGTAAATCAGGAATATTTACATCTACGAATGGCAGCAATAATAATACGTTTCAACATCCTTGAGGGAATCAGTCCGCTGCTGGCTAACCTATTTTTACACTATGCATTCGATTACTGGATGCAGAGCATACACCCCGATAGTCCATTTGAGCGGTATGCCGATGATATTGTTGCGCACTGTAAAACGGAGGCAGAGGGAGTAAAGCTGAAGTCTGAAATAGCTGAAAAAATGAAACAGTGGGGATTGGAGCTACATCCTCACAAGACGAAGATTGTCTACTGTAAGGATACCAACCGTACTGGAAATTATATAATCCACAGTTTTGACTTTTTAGGCTTCTGTTTTCGACCCAGGCCTTCACGTAACAGGCATAGTCATTATTTCGTTAACTTCTCACCAGCTATCGCACCCAAATCAAAGAAGGTGATTTTAGAGGAGATAAGGCAGTGGCGCCTGCACAGGAGAAGTGACCTTTCGATTACAGATGTAGCCAGGTGGATGAACCCAGTCGTGCGCGGTTGGCTTGAACACTATGGTGCATTCTTTCAATCGGAGTTGTTATTTTTGGTGCAACACTTGTAAGCGCCAATTAAACCCCATCTTTTAAAAATCCATCATATTTGGCATCATCTCCAGCAACATTATTTATACAAGGAGAATGAAATGTCTGAAAAAGGATGGAAAGAGGTCTGCACGGAAAAAAGACGGTTTTGGCAGGTTCATATTCGTGCGTGGGAAAGAAGCGGCTTGTCGCAAAATGAATACTGCCAACAAAACCAGTTGAAAAGTAGCCAGCTTTGCTATTGGAAGAAGAAACTCAGAAACAACAACAGCTCTCCTGTAAACTTTGTTCCAGTGCCAATTCAATCCAACGATATTCAGCTTAATCCCCCTGGAAAAGATTCGGGATTGACTCTTTATCTTCGCGGTGACATTCGTATCAGTCTCAATAATGATTTTTCTCCAACAACGCTGAGCAAGGTAGTTGCTGCCCTTGGAGAGAATCACAAATGAATTTGCCTGCCCGGTCCAAAGTCTATATTGCCGTTGGCTATACGGATATGAGGAAATCCATAAATGGACTTTCACAGTTGGTTGCTGATAATTTCAATGCAGATATATTCTCGGGCCATCTTTTTGCTTTCTGCAATAGACGCCGGGATATCATTAAAATTATTTTTTGGGACAAGAATGGATTTTGTATTTATGCCGAACTACGCATAAATACAATTATGCCGATGTTCTGATTATGCCGAATATATCCCCTTGATCTGATCCCCCCGGCCAGTCACGCCTCTTCTTACACTTCATCCTGTTTCACCAATGCGGCATAATATTGTTTTTATATCCTCACATTCATTCAATCAAAAGGAGGGAAGACAATATGAACGTGAATTCCTACTACACAAGACCATGGATTCTCAATCGTTACTCCATAGGTCCTGTTGCATCACATTTTACTCCGTTTTCCGAGTTTCTCGCAAAACAGGGGTACTCTTATGCAACTGGTCAGCGGTATGTTCGAGAAGTTGGCCACCTGAGCCGGTGGCTAGACCAGCATGAAATCGGTGTTGCCGAATTAAGCGAAGAAACTATCAGAACTTATTTATGTTTCCGCTATCAAAACAAAAAACTCCAGGTAAAAAGGGGGCCCTACCTACAACTACTCAACTACTTACGGAAAACAGAAATCATTACAACACAAAAACCTGTAGAAACGCTTATCAATAAATGCATCACCAGGTATCAAGGGCACATGGTAAAAAATCAAGGTTTGGCAAAGGAAACTATTCGTGTTCGTATTCGGGTTGCTCGAAATTTCCTTTCTCTTCAATTCGGGGAAAACAATCTTGATTTTTCAAACCTACTCCCCCGTCATATTGAACAATATTTCCTCAACCGATCGCACCACTGCAGCAACAGCACTCTTAAGACAGAAGTATCCGCCATCAGGTGTTTTTTCCGCTTCCTGCAGTTCCGTGGTGACATCTCTGCGTACCTGCTAGATAGCGTCCCCACTGTACCTTCTTGGCGACACACGATAATTCCGGAATTTCTTACCACTGACGACATCAACCTACTGATTCAACAGTGCGAGAGTGAAACACCTCAAGGACAGCGTGATATAGCAATACTATTGCTGCTTATTCGCCTGGGTTTGCGAGCTATTGAGATTTGTCGATTAACCCTGGACGATATCGAGTGGAATGCCGGTTTCATCAATATTCTCGGGAAAAATGGTGAACGGGACCGACTTCCTCTCCTGCAAGATGTTGGAGAGACCATAAGCACTTATCTTTGCCACGGGCGTCCTCAGTGTTTAACCCGATGTGTCTTTGTGCGAGCAATAGCTCCTTTTAAACCCTTTTCGAGTTCATGCGCCATTGCCAATGTGGTCCGCAATGCACTTCGACGCGCAAATTTGAATCCACAGAGGAAAGGTTCTCACCTGCTGAGGCGTAGTTTTGCAACAATGATGCTCGAAGGAGGAGCGTCTCTGTCTGAGATAGGACAAATCCTTCGACATCAAAAGGCGGACACGACGGCCATTTATGCGAAGGTTGATCTTGGCCGACTACGCCCCATAGCCCGTCGATGGCCAGAAGGAGGAGAGCAATGAGCAATCTACAAGATTATCTTGAAGGATATCTGGCATTACGGAAAGCATTGGGCTATAAGCTGCGCACGCACCGATCATCGCTCAAAAACTTTTTGCAGTTCGTCGCAGAGAAAAAGGCCACAACCATAACCACACAGTTAGCCCTGGCCTGGGCAATGAAGCCGGGTGGTGCAACCCCCAAATGGTGGGCTTACAGGCTGCGCATGGTTCATCATTTTGCTCTTTATGTACGAGTTAGAGATCTTTCCACGGAAGTGCCCCCATTGACGTTGCTACCCTATAGCCACCAAAGACCAAAACCCTACATCTACTCGGAGGAAGAGATCTCTCGTTTAATTGTTGCAGCAAAAGCATTGCCCTGCCGCAAGGGTCTCAGGGGATTGACTTACTTTACTTTGTTCAGCCTGATATGGGTGACAGGTCTTCGTATCTCTGAGGCTTTAGCTCTTGACAGAGAGGATGTGAATCACACCAACCAGTTACTCACAATCCGTAATGGTAAGTTCGGCAAGTCTCGTCTGATCCCAGTGCATTTATCAACCTCAAATGCCTTGACACATTATGCTCGCTGCCGCGATCAAATTTTTTCCTATGCTCAATCACCATCATTCTTCCTGAGTACCATTGGCAAACGGCCAACCACCGCTATCGCCCAACTGACTTTCAGGCAACTATGCTTCAAGGTCGGCATTCGGGATAACTGTCACGGGAAAGGGCCACGCATACATGATCTTCGCCACAGCTTCGCCGTGAAGAGCCTGATCGACATTTATAAAAGGGAACACGATGTAGATCAGGCGGTGTACGCCCTCTCGTGCTACATGGGCCACGTCGGCCCTTCCTCCACTTACTGGTACTTCTCAGCCGTTCCCGAACTCCTAGAACTGGCTCGTAACCGTCTTGAAATAAAGCGAGGTAATCTATGAAAAACTCATCCTCGGCTCTGGCCTCAATACTGGAAGGATTCTTCATTGAAAGGCTAATGAATCAAAAACGGGTCAGCAAGGAAACCGTTTTGGCCTATCGAGATACATTCCGCCTGTTACTCAAATATGCTCAACGTGAGTTGGGTAAAGCTCCGTCAAAATTATTGGTTGAAGACTTGGACGCTTCACTCATCTGTAAATTCCTCAACTACCTGGAAGAAGAGCGATACAATACGCCTCGTACCCGTAACCATCGCCTTGCAGCTATCCGTTCATTCTTCAACTATGCATCCTTTCTGGAGCCACAGCTATCCGCTCACATTCAACGTGTCTTAGCTATTCCGACCAAGCGTTGCCAAAAGCGTGAGATCGACTTTCTGACCGTCGATGAAGTTGATGCAATCCTGGGTGTCATTGATAGATCCTCCTGGCTTGGGCGTAGAAATCACGCCCTCATTGTATTAGCAATTCATACGGGATTTAGAGTCTCGGAGATCATCAATCTGCGCTGCAGCGACGTCACGTTAGGTGGAGGTGCTTATGTTCACTGCACTGGAAAAGGGCGGAAAGATCGTACAATGCCTTTGGGCAAAACAGTTTCTAAAGTCATTGAGCACTGGCTTGGCGAGTGGGACGCTAAGCCTTCAGCACCGCTATTTCCCACCAGGCAAGGAAACAAACTCAGCCGAGATACGGTTGCATACACCCTCGGTAAATATGCATCATTGGCTAAACAGCGTTGTGCATCACTTTCAAAAAAAAGTGTAAGTCCCCATGTACTTAGGCATACAGCGGCTGTACATCTTCTACAGGCCGGAGTGGATTTATCTGTAATTGCACTTTGGTTGGGCCATGAATCCCTTGAGAGCACTCAAACCTATATGAGTTCAGATCTTACACAGAAGATTAAGGTTCTCGAAAAGACACTCCCAATCAATGTCAAGCAAATGACCTTTAAACCTGATGACAACTTGATGGAATTTTTGAAGGCTCTCTAAGCTTGTTGTGGATGAAATGGTAATAAATTATGCCGAGACAGGAACTATGAACTCCCTGTTACGCTACAAATAATCAGATCCTATTCGGCATAATCTGATTATCGGCATAATTGTATTTGGCATAAACGCCTTGAGAGCGAGCGCTTTCATTGGCCAAGATCAGAATCGGAAGTCATCAAAATTGACTCTAGGAAGATGTCCTGGCTTCTTGCTGGTCTTGATATAACACAGGCACATCAGCGATTATTTTTCAGTCAGATTTAGTCGATATTTTTTCGCCCGCATCAGCTAAAAGATAATGAAAAAACAGCTGTTTGTGTTATGGTATTTGGCATGAAAGATGACCGGAAAGTGTTGCCTGATAGCAATGCGGAACTTAAAAATATTGTCCTTGCCAAAGACAAGGAAATCGATCGCTTGCACGAAGAAATTCGTCTTTTGCGCCAAGCTCTTTTCGCTCCGAAATCAGAGAAGACCTGCACCGATCCATCGCCGCAATTACCTCTTTTTGATATACCAGAGAACCCCTCACCAGAAGTTGAAGAAGAAGCTCCTGTAGAAGTCCCAGCACATACCCGCAAGAAAAAAGGCCGTAGAAAAATTCCTGAAAATCTTCCCAGAGTTGAAGTCGTTCATGATATTGCAGCAGGTGAGAAGGTGTGCGCCTGTGGTTGCGAACTCAGTCAAATTGGTGAAGATGTCTCAGAGAAGCTTGATATCATTCCAGCCAGAATCCAAGTGATTCGTAATATTCGGCCCAAATATGCCTGTAAAAACTGTGAGGGTATTGAAAGTGAAAGTGGTGCAGTAACGATTGCTCCAGTTCCACCACAAATTATACCGAAAGGAATGGCTACCGCTGGTTTACTTGCCTATATCCTGATTGCTAAATTTTGCGATGCCCTGCCTTTCTATCGTCAGGAAAAACAATTTCTTCGACTCGGTATTGATATTCCCCGGCAAACTATGTGCAACTGGGCCATGAAAATTGCAGAAGCCTGCCAAACTGTCTTAGACCTCCTCATGGAAGACATTCGCGGTGGACCTCTCATCAATATTGATGAGACACCGGTTCAGGTACTTAATGAACCCGGACGTTCATCAGTTAGTAAATCATATATGTGGGTTTTCAGGGGTGGTTTAATTGCAAAACCGATAATTATCTATCAATATCAACCAACAAGGTCTGGTGACGTCGCCAAACTGTTTGTTGATGACTATCAGGGAGTTGTTCAGACAGATGGTTATAAAGGATATGATTTTCTTGACACAAGAATAGGGATTACTCATGTGGGGTGCTGGGTTCATGCTCGCCGCAAATTTATGGATGCAAAAAAGGCGAGTTCCAATAAAAAAACTGGCGCGGTAGATAAGGCGCTGAGCATGATCAGGCGTCTTTATGCTTTGGAAAAAATAGCACGTCAAAAAAATATGACCCCAGAAGAAATCTATCAGCTGCGACAAAAGCAAGCCAAGCCTATTGTAATAAAATTCAAAAAATGGCTTGATAAAAAACAAGAATTGACACTCCCTAAAGGTCTACTCGGAAAAGCAATTAACTATTGCCTGGGACAATGGCCTCGTCTTGAAAATTATCTCGAAGACGGTCATGCTGGAATAGATAATAATGTTGTTGAGAATGCTATCCGTCCCTTTGTCATTGGGCGAAAAAACTGGCTTTTTTCTGGAACACCGGAGGGCGCCAAGGCCAGTGCACTTTTATATAGTTTAATTGAGACGTCTAAGGCGAACAAACTCGAACCGTACAGTTACCTGCGCTATCTTTTTGAAAAGCTACCAGTCACCCCTGCAGATGACATTCGTAAACTGTTGCCAACCAATCTGTCCCAGGAAGATCTGAACATACCTTATGTTCCCAGTGGGGTTTAATTGGCGCTTACCAACACTTGGATAAACTGCTCTATCGCTAGGTGATCAGGAAATACAAGAAGCAGGGGGGGGGTAACTTCAAGAAGGCAGAAAATTGGGTAAAGCGCATGAAAAGTGCGACACCAAATTACTTTATCCATTGGGTACTACTTCGCGCTTGACCGAATGATAAGAGCCGTATAAGTCGAGAGATTCACGTACGGTTCTGTGAGAAGCTTGGGGGGGAGGTTCCCCTTGCTTACTCGACCAAGCATATTAATAAAGAATCCACCCCCAGAGGGGGTGGATTTCTACAACCTAATAAAAAAAGTAATTATTCAGCGTAATTATTTTCAGCGCCAAATCTAATTGATAAAATCTGGCAGTTTTCCTTTAAACAACAAGTCCAAAGCTGTAGTCGAGCTAATATCCTGCTTGCGACAAGAAGATATATAACTTCGAATACGACAGAAGAATTCAGCTCCTTCTCTTGAACGAAAACAGCCGGATATCTTCTGTTGAACTTTTGTCATCCTGATATCATTCTCACCAAGGTTGTTGGTGAATGGTACGATTTCATTATCCATGAATCTCAGGACGTCTTCTTCGTATTTTTGGAGACGTTCCAGAAGATTCCGAGATTTTGTTCTTTTTAGCCTTCCTCTTTTCCCCTTTCTTTTGGTTTCATCTGGGGGAGGGCTTTCTTTTTCTGCTTCATTTAGAATTGACCTATATTCTTGCCGATATTTCTCTGACTCAATGGTACCCAACAGACCGCCGGTATCGTTTACAGCCTTGTTGATTTCTTCAAGTAAGTGTTGCAACCTTTTGGCCCATTGTTGACCATCTTGCTCCCAAGCTCTTGTTAGTTCTCTTATATGGTGTGCGTTGCATAAAGCATGGGTGCAATCATATTTATAATACGGCTTCCAATGGTCATGGCAGAGGATACCTTTGAAGTTTGTCAGAACACCTATTTCATTCATTGCTTCTATTCCGCGTTTTTCATGAGGAGCAAAATATGTCCAAAAAAGATTAGAAGCAGAATGAAGCCAAAATCTCTTGCCATTGACATTGATCCCTGTTTCATCTGAGTGTAAAAGAGCAGAACTGGCCAACTTATTTTTGACCAGATCATCAAAACCAGCAAGTAAGCCAAAAGCCTCTTTGTTGAAATTGAAAACAGAACCCACACTTAATGGAATCCCAAGCTGATCTGCAAAATAATCTTTTATCCTGTCGTATGGGATAAGTTGAAATTTTGACAGGTAGACTGAATGCGCTTTTATGCTTGCCCCATACTGGACGGCTTTTGTTACTCCTTGTGGGAAAGGCGCGGTGAAACGTTTTCCATTTTCATCTTCAAGAACCTGGGCTTGATACTCTGTCACAACTCGTGATATGTCAATGTCAAACACTTGTCGGCACTCATGGCCAACTTCTCTGTATGTTCCAGATGGCAGTGTTGCATGATCAATCGGTATGACCTTTACTTTGTCTGGAACCTCGACTTTCTTGAGGGTGTTCCCTATATGCCCTTCCTGACCACCTGGTTTTTTGCCGCTTTTCTGTTTATTCGCTTTCTCTCGGTTGGGGTCGCTCGATGGCGGCTTACTACTGTTCTTGCTGTTAAGATTCAGGCGATTAGCCAAAAGTGTAATTATTAAAACCAGAATCTCCAAGAGAGACTTTGTAGCTGGTGATAAATCTTTATCTTCTGCGATGAGTATCTCCACCCTTTTGAGAGTGGCATCTATGTTTATATTTTCGACTGTCATCCGATCCTTGGTGGTTATAGTTTTGCCTTTCGTTGCAAACTATTATACCATACGTTTTGTAATCGGAAATTTTGTCTATAGTTTCCTCTCTGATGAGTTTAAAAAAAATGATCGGCAAGATTCGCATGTTATACTACTTAATCCGACCAGCGTTTACTTCTCCGCTTCTAAGACAGCTATTATATCAGGTCATATCTGATGAGCGGTTTTGAGAAAATGAGCGCAAAACCCTGTCAAGGAAAATAATCAACTTCAGTAATTTTTTTTCGCTGAATAGTTACTAAAAAAACTAAATTATCGATTTATAAATTCCTTTGTATTATATATTTTTCAAATATATAATATAGGTGAAACAGAAACATTGTTTGGTTATATTTTAAGCAATCCATGTGGAATTAAACCTCAACTTGAGGACAAATGTGAAGAAAATTGCTTTAATTACAGGCATTAACGGCCAGGACGGTTCTTACCTCACTGAATTTCTACTTAATAAAGGTTATGACATCCACGGCCTAGGTAGACGTTCTTCACTATTTAACAGAAGCAGAATTGAAGCGACTCGGGCAAAAGCCAAACATCGTGGCCAAGTCTTCAAGCTATACTATGGTGACCTTGGGGACCCCTCAAATCTCTATAAATTGATC
>PJEL010000353.1_pt1 | contig 54967 bp, 44 predicted proteins | sample 1853271 | NCBI WGS metagenome assembly PJEL01 (sample SAMN08108733, study PRJNA415343) | Invertebrate metagenome, whole genome shotgun sequencing project. | host: Globobulimina | place: Sweden: Gullmar Fjord | collected 2015-08
TCAATTCAAATTCAAAATTTTGTTGTTACTCGTCGGTTTTCAAAACAAGACAAGATCTCAGCAAGCCTTAAATTTTGTATTCTGATTTATTCTATAATATTCAGCTGATAGTTTGAACAAAGGATACGTTAAAAATGACAAGTATGGAACAAGGGACTGCAGGGTGGACGATTGGGGCTTTGAAAAAGCAAGGGTGTTTCGAGTCCGAAAACTCCCTGGTGGTGACGCTGAACAACGTTGAAGAGATTGAAGGAAAAATTAAGTGTATTTTGAACGATGGCAATGAGGATGTAAAAGCTGTTGTCACGTCTCAGCTTACCAAAGAATATGGGTCAGCTTTAAAAGAGTCGAGTCGTGTCGTTGTGACAGATGGCACGCTGAATAAGGATGGCGAAGACAACGATGTTCTTGTTGTCACAGGGATAAAGATTCTTCAAGAGTCGAATGCCCAACGCACACCGGTTGCCTTGAGCAAGACACCAGCACCAGCAGTGAGGAAACCAGATGTTATCAAGACACCTGTGTCCAAAGCACAGCCCATCTCCACCTTGAACCCATACCTTCACGGGTGGTCGATCAAAGCAAAAGTGTTGAGTAAAGGCCCAAAGAGAAGCTTTTCAAATAGAAATACTGGACAGGCGCAGTCTGTTTTCTCAGTAGAAATTGTGGATCAAGAGGGGACATCAATTGAGGCAACCTTTTGGAGAGATGGAGCCGATCGTTTCTACGAAAAACTTGAAGAAGGCAAGGCATACTCTTTCTCAAGAGGATCTGTAAAGCCTGCGAACAAAAATTACAATCGTACAAGAAATGACTACTGCTTGCACTTTGATGGATCCTCAACTGTGGACGACATTGAGGAGCACATTGATGCTAGTGCCATGAAGGCCCGCATGAACTTTGTTGCTATTGATCAGCTTCCTGTATTTGTTGATAAAAAGGCACCTGTAGATGTCATTGGTGTTGTCACAGCCGTCGGGGCTCCTGGAAGTGTAAAGCGCAAGAGTGATTCTACTGAGGTCCAGAGGCGAGATGTCACTATTGCCGACCCAACTCTGAAGACTGTTGTGCTCACACTCTGGGGAGAGAGGGCAGATTCAGAAGGAGAGATCCTGAACAATATGTTGGTTGAAGGAAAATCTCCGATCTTGGCTGCTTCTGCTTGCAGGGTGTCATCATACAATGGGGTTACCCTGTCAACAGGGATGAGAAGCTCTGTTTTGATTGACCCCGAAATGGATGAGGCTCAAGATCTAAAGAGTTGGTATGAGGTCACTGGAGCTACATCAGCATTAAATGCTGTAGGAGAAGGTGTGGCTTCCGCTGCAAAACCTGCAGCGAGACGCTACTTTGATTTATCTGAGATTGAGGCCAAGGCACCTCTCACTCCTGACGACAAGCCAGTTTATGCCACAGTGAATGCTATGCTTGCATTTGTCAATCCAGACCAATCTTTGTATTATCTCGCATGTCCTGAGAATAACAGAAAGGTCGTCGAGCAGGGTCCCGGAGAATACTATTGTGAATATGATGGCAAGACATATCCTCAGGCAGTGAGACGATATGTTGCTGCTGCTCGTGTTATTGATGACTCTGGCATTCTCCCTGCCCAAATATTCAACGACCAAGCCGAGATAATCTTTGGTAAAAAGGCAGATAGAATGCACGAAATACGTGAGTCTGATGCGGCTGCATATAAGGCTGCCCTGGTCCAGTCTCAATGGAATGAATGGACTATGCGTGTCAAATGCCAGGCCCAGGAATATAATGGCGAAATTCGCAAAAGGTATGCAATCATTGATGCACAGCCAGTCAATTACGCGAAGGAGAGTAGAAGAATCTTGCAATTAATTGAACAAACTGTTTAAATATTCATCTTTTCTTTTGTAATATTCATCTAGTCTCACGCGTGCATACTCCATATAATTAAAGTCAATACTTGACCATTTCGCCTGTAGTATAGACCAAGCCGACCAATATAAATGAGCAGCAAGGGCGAAGACATTTGCTTCTTTCACTACATGTTGAATTTGTGCCTGGCTTGGCTCGCTACCGTCGAACGCACGCAGATATTCTTTGACAAACATGCTAGGATCTGTTGGGTATCTTGAATAGTCACCTTCAAATCCTGCATATTCACAAAAATGGTTTCCCAAGTCAAAACCTCTTGGAGCCCAGTCAGCATATTCAAAGTCAATAAATGTCATATGTCGTATGACGTCATCATGGCAATCCACCATGATATTTCCACTGAGTAGGTCATTGTGACACAAGACAACTGGGCTCTCAAGGCGCCTAGAAGCAGTTGCAACAGCATCCACCTCTTCGAGCATGCGATCAACGTCCAAGGATTTATACAAGTCATCAGTTTTTTTGCAATCACTAAAGTCCATGGTTTTAGACGTCATGAGCCATTCTTTGGTCCGTTCAAAGGGGGTCATGGGACTCTGTGGATGGGTCCATGATTGTGACACCAGATGGAATTCACCTAGTGTCTTTGCAATACTCTTGGCATATAATGGCTTGGCAATATCATCCGGCTGTAAACAGACAAGATCCAGGAAAGATTCAATCCTACCATTTGCAAAAGTCCCCAACACACAGGGACCAAAACCATTCCTGTGCAACACACCCATCATGCCAACCTCCTCCTTCCTGTCAACAAACTTTTCAGTATTATCACCATATACCCTGACGACAACCTTGGTACTCTGTATCGCATCTTTACATTCTACTTTGTATAGTGCATTGCTAATCCCTCCAGATATCGTGGACACCTGCAGTTCCAGGAACCATGAGAATTTGAACAACGTCCAACTCTCCGAGTGTATACACGTACATGAATGTCTGAAACAATTACATTCTTCCAGGATGGTATTAATTCGCTACAGATAGAGAAGATAGTCTCATGTAGGTCCCTCTCGTTAAGGAGGTGATTGACACTCTTGGTCGAGTGACAAGGTTGAGAGTGAGACATCAGGGCATATCAACGCTTACAAATACATTTATTTACTCTACAGTCGAGGTTAAGAGAGGATTCATGGTTTTAAAGTACAAGCTGGGGACAAGAGACATCAACATCATGGCAGGGTATCCCATCGGTAATTGTGGAGCCCCTGCAAAATGTTCAAGTGTCTCGTACGACTTTCTCTCGTGGGCATGGTGATCACTATGCCTCTGAAGGTTGAAAGATGTCGCATTTGTAAATATTGTGGTCGCATTCCACGAATGCTTTGGTTGCACCCGTTCATACACACTTCCAATCTTGCTCCTGGTTAGACCATAATGCTCAATGTAGTTGACTGTTTCAAGCATCAGTATGGATACAAAGGCTTGTCCAATCTGTACTGATACTCCAAATATGCCGTATACCATATAGTTTACCCATAGAAGCAGCAAGGGGCTTATGATCCATTTGATTAATGTTCTTTTGGACTTCTTCCTTGACTCTGCTGCATACGCATTGACAAGGTTTCCGTAGATGCTCCTTACCCAGAAAGCATACACTGTTTCATTCTTTCTTGCAGTGGTTGGATCACGATCTGTCCCCACCCAAGCATGATGCTGCAGATGTGCCCTAATCCAATGCGTGTAAAAGTTAGGCACCAACAGCATGAATGAAAGCAATTGTTCCACCCTTTCAGAGCTGTGCAAGAGTTCATGAGCCACTGTGAACGACATTGCATTGGAGATCCCGAGGGATATCACAGATCCAATAATTGCTGGAATACTCAGAAATCCTTTATATGTGAAGAGTATATGGGTGACAGTCCACAGCATCACAAAAGTAACAGGTACATAAAGCCTGACCAGCATTCTATAGAAGCCATGACTTGGCCTCTCAGTGTTTGTAACATCCAGGCCCAGTGCATAGTCAAACATTGGAATCAGAACAAATGCATATATAGCTCCCAAGAGACTGCACATGACCCCGAGGTCTGCCCTAGCTGAGTCAGCAGGAGTCGCCAACACAGCAAGAGAGGCAGACAGTATTGCTGCAGCTGGAAAGAGGTACGCGGCAAAAAATGAAACGCCATTTTTCTGTACCAGGAATGAACGAATAGATGTTTCATCTGATTTATCATCTATTTTTTGAGACCTGAATGGAATTCCATTGAAAAACCTAAGTCGCAGTGCTGTGGAACTTAACATGGTTGTTGGACTCTTCTTTTCAAATTTTCATCCGCAAGAATCGTTTCTGCTTTCAGATTATTTCATTTATATTTAAAATTATAAACGATTGGTAGTATGTTTAGTAGTCTCGTTGGAGAATAAAAAATGGAGTCGGATCACGTCTGCTAACAACTCCATCCAATGCTGACGTCAGCAGACGTGACCTGTTGAAAATTCAAGTTGAAGGATTTGCTTATGGAACCGGAGGAACCACGGCCATCTCACAGTACTGATAGAATACAAAGCACCGTCACCGATATTGTAGGCATCCTTATACCAGAAACAATTTGTCCAATTGTTGGAACCTGGACTACTGCATCATTAGAAGTGTCACCAGATGTTCCTTGCTGGCCTGTTTCTGGTACCTTCTCTTGCTGCCCTGGTTGGACTGCCTGGTTCATCACCAAAGGAGGAATCGTCAAAGGATTCTGGAAGTAATTTTGTGGATCGTATGCTGTTTTGATTGCGGCAAGACGAGGCAAATTGACTCCATAGTATCCTGTCAGACTGGGTGACTGAATGTCAAGGAAATTGACCACCCTGGGAGGATCTGGATTGCTCAAATATGGGTTCACTTTCTCTGTAAGTTTGGATGTAGCTCTGATATTTTCATTAGAGGATTTTGTATTGTTCCACCGAGTTCCGTACTGCACAGCAAGTAATGCAGATCTGTACGGATACGCAGTGTCATATGTGTCCCTTGCTGCAATGGCAGATGTTGGTCCCAAAACATTAATCTCAACAACGCCATCCTTATTTTCACCTCTCCAGTCCAAGAGAGTCTGATATGCAGCACTTTCTAATGGCTTGGATGGCAAAACGTAGAAGGAATCCATGCTTGCATAGATGCTTGCATCCTTGGGAACCTTTTCAAGGTCTTGAGGATTTTTGGCATTTGAACAGTTCAAGGATTTCGCATCCATCATTATGTATTCAATCCAAGATTGGGCTTTAGCATCTATCGCCGAATCTGCATACGCTTTGAGATCTGCTTCTTTCAACGCGTCATCCAGATTTGACTTTGGCCCAAGGTATAACCCTTCCACAACAACAGAGTCCATTTCTAACGAAACTCGGAGCCCACTGATGAGTGAGTTCGCATTGACAGCAACATCATTCTGAATATGCTCAAGAAAATCTCTGCCATTTCGTTTAACTACAAAGCTAAAAGATGTAATTTCCGGAGGCACATTGACTGTCTTGATCTTATAGTCTGTGACAACACCAAAGTTCCCACCTCCTCCACCACATGCAGACCAGAATAAATCTGGATTACTATCTGGAGTGACCTGCATGATTTCACCTTTGTAGTCTACCATGGTCAAGCTTATCAACTGATCACATGCTAGACCAAACATTCTGCTCATGCTGCTCAGACCACCTCCTAGGATGTGACCTGTTCCCAGGGAAGGACATGATGAGCCAACAACAGCATATTTGCCGGCTGAATTTTTCCAAACTGTGTAATATATATCTCCCAAAAGAGCTCCACTTTGGACGTCGATTGTTGAATCCACGTTCAAAGCAACATTTTTCATTTTGCTCAAATCCAATGACACAGTGGATGGAAGAACACTGAGGCCCTCATACGAATGGCCTCCACTCAAAGGGACTGATCGTATACCATTTGTGTACATGCATGAAATGGCATCACTGACGTCTTGTACTGAAGAAGGCTGCACTGCTGACAAAGGCACTGTATTATTCAGTTTATTCCACACTTTAATAGTGCTCTTTAGCTCCTTCTCATTTGTTATCAAGTCAAGCTTCTTATCTTTCATACAAGATGTGGCTCTTTTTAACTTTTCCTTTGTAGTCAATGGGGCTGGGATCCCTCCTGCGATGGGTGTGTTTGTGTCACCATTGTCATTTTTGTTGTCATTATTCTTCCCCTTGTCCTTGTTGTCATTATTCTTCCCCTTGTCCTTGTTGTCATTGTTCTTCCCCTTGTTCTTGTTGTCATTATTCTTCCCCTTGTTCTTGTTGTCATTGTTCTTCCCCTTGTTCTTGTTGTCATTATTCTTCCCCTTGTCCTTGTTCTTCCCCTGGTTATTTTTTGCTGCTAACGAGGGTATCACCAATAATGCTGCAAATGATACATTCATGTCAATCAGACAATATAATATGATATAATTTATCAAAAGATCGTATCTTTTGTCTAAAACTTCAAATCCATGACGATAGCCGCACGTACCAATCACCAGCAAGCACCAAAGTAGCTTTGAACGTCTAAAGCATCGACCAGTCATGGTGGAACAAGAATCCCGTGAAAATGACGTATACATATAATTGAATGATAACGTTGTAGTGCTATCATGAACTAAGAACGTGCCCTGGATCCGATGGTTGAAATGAGAGGATTGAAGCCTTTGAGAGCGGTCTCCCAAGAATGGGCGTCAATACTGACGAGTTGCCGCATGACCTCTAGAGACCGGCCCTAGGCCATCGATGGCCACATGCATGTGCATATGTATGGCGAGTGATCGACACATGAGGATGTACATTCTACCATTTGGTACTTTTGCAGAGGTCAACAGATTTGATCAGTTTCTACATGAGCAATTAAACAGAAAAATAGAATCAGAAAAAAGAATAGATGACACAAAACGTGTTTCTTAGCAAGCAATACACTCTGCCTACAGACTGGCAACCAGCTTTTTACCCTGATTGCTTTTTGATTGGAATGCAAGACCTTTGACAGCTAAAGGATCCTTCACAAATCCCAGTTTTTCATACAATCCAACCACCCCTGGCTCTGCATATAGCGTCACCACAGGAATACCTTCGTCTACAAGACTGGCAGTCAGTCTCTCTACCAATCCCCTGCCAATCCCTCCACGCTGCCATACCGGAGACACAGCCACATCCCAAATCGTCGCAGAAAGTGCTCCATCCGACGTCGCCCTTCCAAATCCAATCAATTGACCTTCTTTAGCTAATCTACTCTTCCTGACAGCTCTCACCCATATACTCCTATGGGTATTTGCAAGTGCACTGGCGAGCCTACCAGGATCTCTACGGGGGAACCCAACCTTTTCAAACAAATCATTTAGTTCATCGATACCAAGCTCAGCCGTACCCCACACAAATTCTACTCCATTGTCCTCCAAGAAATCTGTATCTGATTTGGAAATCGGGGGAGGAGGAGGAGCACGTGCAGATAAGGTTGACAACACCTCTGGTTTCCCAAAGGTATTCATACCGTCCTGGGAAGAGACAAGAGACGCATGAACACGCCCTCTCACAGATGTGATGGAAGATTCTTTTTCATATGGCCCTACATATCGAAGCTTTGGCTTCTTCAGCGTCGCTGGGTCAGTGCTGTTGTAAATCCGTCCCTTGCTGCAACCAGCAAATCTGTGACAACAGATTTTCCGAGTATCCGGCTGGAATAGATGATTTGAATATAACGACAGTGCTGACATTGTAGTTCTTCTATCGAGATTCCTGTCCTATACGAGTCCAGAAAGGAACTACTATTTTTATCTTTTATCCACAGGTCCAAGGTTGTTATACTCGCCCTGCGCACTGAGTCTTGTTAACACTGGTATAAAAATGTTACAATTCGTTGAATAAAATGAAACTGAGGGTGCTATCGTGTTATTTTTGTATGCCATGTTGGGTGACCTTTCTCCAGCTGCAGGAGGATCCCGTGGTGTCAGATTCTGATTCATTGAAAATCCCTTGAATGCCGAGTATACCCTAGTTTGAGGACTGTTTCAAATATAAATATGTAATAAATAGATAATGTGATACATTTGATTGGTTATTAATGACTGTGTGTGCCAGTGTTGCTCTAGAGAACCGACATGTCTCGGACCCTCTTTGACCTACATTTGGCGATACCATTCCAGCATGTGCATCTGAATAGAGTATTACGAGGTTTTAATAGTAAAGGAAGTCATCGGGTTACACCCACCCGTGTCCTTTGCTCACCTCTGGGGGAAGACTCCCACAAAGAGAACCTTGTCTCACAAGTACCTTGGGATACTATGAGAATTCCTGTGCCAAAAAACCATTCTTTCAGTATACCTAGGACTGTTGATCAATGTAGAGAGCTACTGATTGGATTCAAAGTATTTTCCAAGCTCGACACACGGACGGTGAAGAGGAGCCATCCCCTGGAACCCATTGGGGTGGTGGATGATGTGATTCTGGCAGCAGGAACTCAGATGCTTCTCAGAGTTATCAACCCAATTATTTATGAAAGTGATGGTATGACATTCACGATTGAAGAAGAGCACTTAATCCCTCTTGTTGAATCCATTGTGCCAGAGATTTGCCCTGACAAGGAAGAAATCATTTTGGATCCTCCAGATGGTTTGTTGGATCTTGGTAGGAGAAAGGCTAGTATGGACGTGATAGAATACAAAATAAATCCTGTTATCCGAGAATTATCGAAACAAAGAGGAATTGAGGAGGAGGAGGATGCTGTTCTGACAATGCCAACACGGAAAGAGCTGGAAGAGCTGGGTAGGAAGGATATTGTCAGGCTGGTGATTCAGGCAGGTGGCTTTTTGGAGGTGGCGCAGAATTTGGGATACCAATCTGTTCGTCGCCCTCCTGGATACTGGGAGGATGAGTTGGTTCTAGATAGGGAGCTTTCCTTGTTTGTTGGGGCCAACTGGATAAAGTTGCAAGCACTAGGAGAGAATGATAGCAGTGATGACGAAGACTATTCCCATTATTGGTTCAACACAGTGACCAGGAGAATGCGTTGGACACAGCCCACGGTTCCTCAAGTTGTTGAAATTGATGATATAGGGACTGAAATATTTGCAGAGACGGAAGAAGACCGCGCTATGCCGTCGAGAGCGTCTCTTTTGGCAGCAGGGCGGTATGACTTGCATGCTGCCATTGTTGCAGCAGGTGGATACATTGAGGTCGCTCACATGTTAGACAGGTGGCCTGCGTGGCCTCCAACACAACGATTTAAAAACAAACGAGTGCTGAAATCTGAAATTAAAGATTTCATCAAGGAACATTCGTTGCCATCCAAACTGCTGCCGACAGCATCTGACTTTCTTGAGCTTGGGCGCCCAGACTTGCACCAGGCCGTGCTACGGTTTGGAGGATATCGTGACGTTGCATCGATGATTGGATTCTCAAATCATAGGAAATGTACATGGAAAGACTTTGGGATGGTATGCAGGGAGATTGAAGAGTATGCAAAAGGTGTTGCCTCTAGGAATGGCAAAGACCCTTGCATGCCTACTCATGAGGAGCTGAGACGGGCAGGAAGGCATGATCTACGACATGCATTGCAAAAGTATAGTAGCAGTTCAGTTGCGGAAGCAACAGGGTTAGAGATGAGGAGCAGAAGAGGTGGTGGAAGAAGAAAGAAATCCCTCCTCCCTCTCCAGTCACAGAACGACACAGAAAAGCCGCCCGTTCGGTGACGCATTATTCATTCTTTTTGCTCTAATTTATTTATGTATGATAATATGACTTGTAATCGAAGAATAAAGTAGTGGCCTGTGGGTGACACACAAAAACGGGATGGCTGGAATTTATAATGGTCCTCCAAGGTACGGATTATCAACTAGACAATATGGCGTTGCTTCATATCGAGTAACACGAGTGTTATATTTTATAGGGGTGGAACAAGGGGAGGAAAAGATCAATTTTCATGGGAAAATGTTAAAAATGCACCTGACAAAACGTACTACCTTGGGTCTAGTGTGAAGGCAGTCTCTGGTCGTTGGCAGGAAGGCAAAGATGTCTTTTGGTACACAAAGTCCAAGGAAGGTTCTGAAAGTGGTGTTCAGGATGAAATAAAAGCCGTGAAAGAGCGCGAAGAAGCTCTCATGAGGCAGGCCCTGGGCCTGCATCACGAGGAGGGAAGAAAAGAGTCTAGAAAAGAGTCTAGAAAAGAGTCTAGAAAAGAGTCTAGAAAAGAGTCTAGAAAAGAGTCTAGAAAAGAGTCTAGAAAAGAGTCTAGAAAAGACTCCAAGAGACATAAAAGCTCTCGGAGTGAAAGAATGTCAACGAAGAGTCATCTCAAGAAGAAGAAGAAGAAGGAGAAAAAGAAAGAGAAGAAGAAAGAGAAAGAATGCTGTATGTAACATGTTATCAACTACTGGTAATGGGTATAAATGCACCAACAACTTTTCGCCCTTCCTGGTTCAGAATATTAAATGTCGCGGCTGCATTTTTGGTATCTATTGCTTCAATTGAGACAAAACGTTCCCGCAAGCCTTGCATGACATCCTCAGGAACCTGTCGAATAACTGGACCACATCCAAGAACCAGCAACTCTGGGATGGGTAGAACCACATCTAACAATGCCAGAGAGTCAACAGTAATATCCTCAAACCGTTTAGCATTCCAATGAAACCATAAATCACCCACACATATCACAGGCCCTGTCACCTGAACATCTCCCACCATAAAACCTCCATCAAAGCACCCATTCACTTGAACAAGTCTAGAGTCAGTCTGCAGCAGGTTGTACTCATCTGTCACGGCAGTTTTCTTCTCCTCCGACCTCCGGGTAGTTGAAATGAATCTTGTATAACAGCCTGTCCCCATTTTCTCTCCATCAGGATGATCTATTGGTGTCCCAGAAACCAACCCACTCAGTCCAACTTTGCCCACCAGGAGAGACAAGGCCCCCAAATTTCTAGTATCCCATGATAATAATCTCCGAGATACTACTATCATAGATATTCTGTATTATTTCAGCGTTGGACACGGTTCTAATCAGTAGTATGTCTGAGTGGGTTGAAGTCTCACTTGAACCCAAAGCACAACCCACAGCTGAAATCCCAACCAAACAATGTGGGATTGATGGTTATGATGAGATGATTGATACTTTTGAATGATATTATTAGCATGAAATGAGCCATAGTACGATTGCTTTGTCAGGTGCCTTCCTCTGGATGCATCCAAGGAATTTTCAGTCTACTGACAAAACTCTCGCAAGAGATTTTCAAATTTCATGATTTTTATGGAGTAAAGCAATCATCTGGACATTTATAATGAAATTAATATATAGTATCTACACGATTTTGGCACCGACAAGAATTGACAATCTTGATATCCAAGCATGTGAATTTCATTGCATTCGTTCAAAAAAGTGACTCTCTTACATCTCATGTTGGGGCTGATCGTACATCTTGATGACAATCATACTAGTTGAGTGAACGTGTGAATGATGGTTTGCCAGAGGACCTGCACCTGTCCACTTCCCACACTCTGTGTTGGTCAATGGAATGCTGTATCGTATAGAGTGCATCGTAGGTTACAAAGAAGTCTTGTCACAAGATTGATTTCTGTCAGTTGTTCGAACCCTGGAATATTGCAAGCTCCAGGTCTCTTGCCCCGACAGGACCCATCTCAGAGGGGCAATGGACAGCAGGATCTGTTTCAGCTTGTTCTGAAACGGGCAAGCAGTGCCTGTGGTATGCCATTGGAGCTTTGTAGGAGGATTCTTGTAACTATGTGTATGTTACTATTGGCGCGAATCGGTCACTATATTCCTCTACCTGGTGTACATGGCCATGGAGTTGTCAGGGATGGTACAACACAGTCCCTGACAGCAGCAATGACATCTGCTTCAGAAGTCGATGGGAACATATACCTGCTATCTATCACACCGTACATGACCGCTAGTATAACACTGGCAGCGTTGCAGTTGATTCCAGAGGTCAAGAGACACATTGAATCATTGAGGGAGGAAGGCAGATCTGGTCGTGAGGCCATCAATGCATATACAAACACATTATTTATTTTTGCTGCGATGATCCAATCCATATCGTATGCACTCAAACTAGCCTCTGAAAGTAGATTTCTTCAACTACAATATGCAGTGACTCTCATGGCTGGGGCAGTCTTGTGCAAGTTTGCAGTTCAGAATATTGATCAGCATGGTCTCGGGGACGGCACAGGAGTGATCATAGGTGCTGGGATAGCAATGAGTTATTCAGAGTATATCTCCCAAATTATAAACCATATTAGAATAGAGCATCTTTTGAGCATTCCATGGTATCACACATGTCTTGCAGCGTCCACTGTCCTTGCCACTGTGATACTGGTGACGTGGGTTCAGGGCATTGAGCTGCGACTTCCTTTGACCTTTTTCTCAGCACGGCGAGGCCAGCATGCCAGAGGAAGCCGAGGGGCATACATCCACCATCCCGTGACAGAAAAGCTACGAGAAACCCATACATCTATAGATATGCAAGCTTTGTTTCCTTTGCGACTGAGTCCCAGTGGTACACGGCAGCTTTTGTTTGCCAATTTTTGGGTCAGCTTGTTAGATCCTCCTCTTACAGCACTCGGTTTTTCAGGTCTTTTGAACAACCCATTTGCTTTTGCACTGGTAGTCTTCTTGTTTGAAGCATTGAATTTTGCAGATGCCACGCCAAAGCAAATTGCAACCTTTCTGTCTCAGAATGATGCTGGTATTGTAGGGATCAGTCCTGGGGAAGAGACGAGGGCGTTTCTCAAGCGTAAAAAGGGACAGCTGAAATTCATCAATGCTGCATTTATTGCCATGATATCCCTTCTCGCCAGAGCCATAGATGTTCTTTGCATTGCACTCATTGGATTTGCCCCTGGCACCCTCAATCTATTGTTACTCGTCAGTACAGTCTTGGGTGGAGCACGTCAGGTCGAGGCTCTCGTGGCCAACAATGCGGTCGAGAAGAGACTGGAATATGAATCTAAGCAATTGGACTCACTTGCCTCAAAATGTTAATAGATTATTTCGTTTATCCATGTCTACGTAGTTGATGGAAAGATAGTCGAGGAGATTCCCTTGAGCAATTGACAATGACTGTGCTCAATGTGCTTAGGACACGAGGACGATACGGTTCCTGCATACGCAGGGTATTAGATCATATAGTTTCCAATACTAAAAATATAGATGGTCTTTCTCTAGCCAGAGACCATGTCACAGTGCACACAGAACCAACGACACATGTCCTTTTCAGTAGTAGACCTTGGAAAGAACGGTACATCCATATATCCAGAGTCGTGGCTGAAGATCCAGTTTCTTCTTCTACTTCTTCTGATCTGAGGATGACCAGAGCTGCAGTTGAGAAAATAAAAGAACTTCAAAAGAAACGGAAGGATCCAGGCCTAGGTCTACGCTTGCTTGTGAGTGGTGGTGGGTGCTCTGGTTTTCAGTATGTGTTTGAGATTGATAGCAATGTAGGAAAGGACGACCATGTTTTGGAAGAGGATGGAGTTCGAATAGTATGTGATGACGTGTCTCTGAATTTCGTGAGGGGTTCCACAATTGATTATGAATCGGATTTGATTCAGTCCAAATTTGTCGTCTCTGAGAATCCGAATGCAGAAATTGGTTGTGGTTGTGGGTCTAGTTTTGGGGTTCAAATGTCCTGATATGTGCCTGCATTTTGTATACATGTTGATCTCGATTGTGATAGTATGTAACCAATGTGTTGTTTAACAACACATGATTTTTTGTGTTGAACGTTATGTAAACGTACATAGACTCTCTCCCCCACCCTGGCAAGTTGCCAGTGGCAACACATGGCATTCTTCTGTACATTGAACATGACAGATGTCACCCACTCTCTCATATATATACATACAAAATTGGCTATTTAATGGAAAAATTGTAGTGTTCATGGGTGAGGAACATCCAAGACTGCGATGATGATGGTTGGTTGTGTCAACAAGACAACGGAACATTGTTTGAGACCTTTGTCGTATCACTGTCGAGTAGAAGAGACGTTGTCTCCTTTGATTATCTGAATATATATCATACAAAATCATGGGACGTATACCTCTCGAGGATAGCTCGGATAAGGCACCTGGACCAAGAGTCCTGAAAAGGTCAAATAGGACAGCAAGGGGCTCCTCATTGCAACGCTTTGTTTGTACGTTCTATGACCCGTGTATGATTATGAGAGACAGACTTGGATCATACCTGTCTTTACTTCGCAGTGCCTTCAAAAATGTCTGATGTGCCCTTTGAACCATCACGAACATCAATTGTATCTCTGGCAACATATCTACACTTGGAAAATCCTGAATTGAATGAACGAGATCGTGAGAATGTGTTTGATAGAATGATGACTTTTATGTTTTCAAGGTTTTCACATAATACGTGGGCTCATTCAAAAATGAATCGGTCAATCATTGGGATACCAATGCTTCGACCAGACTCCATGGTCGTGCACATATGGACACTGATCATCACCTTGGTGGATCTCACATACACTGCATTCTTGGTGCCTCTGTCCATTGCGTTTGATGAAATTGTCCCAGGTTCAAGTCTTTCATGGCTGACAATCTGTGATATTGTGGGAACGGGGTTTTACATTGTAGATATGATTGTTGAATTTCATGTTGGTTTTATAGCAGCATATGATATACGACGGAAATTGGTTATGAGGAGAGGTTTCATCGCTGAAAATTACATTAGAAGGGGGGGATTTGTTATAGATACAATATCTATATTATCTGTTGGTCCAGAACTTGCTGGCGTATTGATTGATAATGCCTCTGGCCAGGAATATAAGATTCTCTTCTTCTTCAGGTTGATACGTCTCCTGAGGGTTTTCCGTCTTCTTGCAGGGGCATCGGGAATCCATTTCCTCGCAAGCCCCGTTAGCGCACCGATACTGCGAATAATGAATACAGCAACATTCTTTCTGATTCATGTGGTGTTTACAATGTGCGTCTTCATCAATCTGTTGGGATGTATCTGGTGGTTTGTTGCAGTAATTGAAGGATTGGAGAATTCATGGGTTCCATATGCTGCTGTCGGTTTCGATCTTGAGACAGCCAATCCACCAGCTCAATACACTACTAGCGTATATTTCGCAATGACCGTGATCACAACTGTTGGGTTTGGAGACATCACACCTTACACAGTTGCTGAAATGTTGGTTGCTATGTTATTCATGGCATGTGCTGTATTTTACTTTGGTTACATTGTCAATGCGGTTGCACAATTATCTACAATGCTCAGCTCAAAAGCTCGTGGAACACAAATCGTCCGACAAAAGCTAGAAGAAATAGACATCTGGTCATCCTCAAGGCACATTCCAGAGAGTTTGAGACGACAGGTCAAAAAGTACTATTTAGAGGTGTGGGCACCACATTTCGGGGCACGGATGGACGACTTATCTCAATTCAAGGAACTTCCAGCGGCTCTACGAGCAGAGTTGATTCTTAGCCTGGCTGGAGATGCACTCAAGCAGAGTTATACACTCTCTGCATTAGATGTAGATTTGATGGAATTTCTCGCAACCCTCGGACTTCCTCACCCTCTTGTGGCTGGACATGATCTGTATAGAGAAGGAGAAAAGGCAGAAGACTTTTGGGTGTTACAGGAGGGGGAGTTGACAGTTATGAGAGGAATACGAAGGGTAGGAGTAATAACTGGACCTGCAGTGATTGGACAATCAGGAATATTTTCAAACTTGTTAGAAGATTGCCAATCAAGAATGCATACAATGAGAGCATCAGTGAATTGTACACTTTGGCAATTTTCTGGAGCTACGTTTTCTAGAATTTTACTTTATCGGCCAAAAGTACTTGTACGTCTGGCTTTGAGATATCGTGATCACTTGATGCATGTGCAAAGGAAGTTTGGAGAGCGTGCTCCATACAGAGTACATCGTATGATTGATAAATTAGGCGAAATTTGTCATCTTGTAGCAAACAATCAACCATTAATGGGCGTGAATGGGAGGATGGTCTATGTACACAATCCTGAGGATGGGATGGTATTTGACGACAATGATGCAGAAAGCACCGACCTCAGTGAGACGGGTTCCAAAAGTCGTGATGAACTATTTGAAGCCCGAAAATTAGAGACAATGCCTTCACGTATAGATGCAGCTCGTCAATTCGCCGGAGAACCGTCCACGACTATTTCAAATTTGGACGAAATGGCCATCTCTCTCCCAGACATGCATGAGCAAGACATGACTCCATGTGAGACGACAACTGGGAGCCTCATATTGAGCAACATGTCGAAAGAAATAGAATATGATCTTTAAATAATACTACTTTAACGACTACAACCAAAAAGAGAGCGACTCACGCGATGACATAAAATTGCCCAAGGCACAAGGCCCACTACCCCAGCTTTGGTACCGTGTCCGGATAGGATTGACAGCCATCGCCCCAGAGGCCACAGCATGGCTGGATCCATATACGAGACAACTTTTCTAGATCCCCCAGGGCTCCATACAGCAATAAATATAACTCCCACAAAGAGGACCATCCGAATCACCCGTGGCATTTTGACCAAGTAGTGCATCTTCCTGAGGGCATGATCTCTCTTCATTCTATCAAGTTCCTTCTCTAGTGCAATCGCCTTCCTATCAGCTTTAGCTGCCGCAGCAAACGTATCTGGCGCAGTCAATTTCACAGCTTCAGCTCTCAATGCATCAATCGAGTGCTGCAAATCTGCCTCTTTCTCTCGAATATCAGGCACCTTCCATTCCAAGACAAACCGTTCCGCAATATTCAACAGTGTACTCACCACGAGCACCGCCATCGCAGTCACTGCAACACCATGTACTTGTGATTCTTCTTGAAAGGACGACATTGTTCGTCACCAACGGAGCAACACTCAAAGCATGTACATTCAGCAGAATGAGAGCCTGTCAAAATATGTCTACAGCGAGGTGATCGGTTCGAAAACACTTGGAGAGATCAAGATGTACTACATATATTATATTATACGACGCACAGAGTCGAGAAAATCAATATAAAGGCATTTCTTTCTTTTTGTTTGCAAAAAAAAAAAAAAGACTTTGAAAATCTAGCTGAAACCATGCTACTTGGAAAAGAAGCTACCCTAGCAATCAACGCGTGAATTTACTTCAGGTGACTTGTCGATGCCTTCTCGATAGTGTAATCTTACTAAATTACACATGTAGTGGACATAATAATGGATAGATCTATCAAATACTCTTGTATGTCTGAATACTCACTCGGTGACGTGTCTACGAACTATCACGACACGGTTGAGCAGGCGGTGTCTCGATGTCCCTTTCTTCATCACGTTTCACAGGCTCATGGTAACGAATTCGCTAGAGCAGTTGCTTTGAACCCGCTTGTGGCGCTGGAGCATGACCAGAGTAGTCGAACAAGGTCATCGTCAGAGAAGACAAGCTCTCGGTATGAGCCCTTGTTTCCAGAAGACGATCTTGGTAGTTTCGAGGCTGTCATGGGATTGGTGCATGGAACTCGAGGATATATACCACTTGATGAATCAAATGATGGAAGTATGCCGCTGATGGGGTCAATCAGTTTGTCTGGTTTTGGAAACATCCCAAATATGGCTGCGGCTATGATGAGGAAGTTTCGACAGCAGAAAGGGAGGAATGCCCAGAGAAAGCGTCATCAGAAACCACGGACCAATCGTGGTGGTGCATCCTCTGGGTCTCAGGTCTCGACATCCACAAAGACTCCTCTTCGGAATACACCTGCTGCAAGGGATGGATCGATGAGTAGGTTCTTGAGAAACCCCATGGGGGGTATCATTGCATTAGGAGCAGGTAAAACATTGCAATGTCCACCAGCAATTGTATCAATGCGAGCTGCTGTCGCAAGGATGAAAGCAGTAAGGGATTTGCGGCCTCATGCACTGCCAATTCGGGCATTGGCTCTGGCTGGAGCTGCAATTTCTTTCAATGTACCATGTGGAATGCTCCGTGAGCATACAAAGAAATTTAGTCCTGCATGGATAGTAGCTGTGCACGCAACGATACCTTTTGTAGCAATGCTCCGGAAAGCTGTCATGATGCCATTTTGGGGCCTTGGATTGACAATCTTGGGGTCGCTTGCAGGGCAGCACGTGGGAAGTACTCTTGAAAAGAAACGCTTGGCAGGATCATTACTGCCACCGAGCATCCAGATTTCTGAAATGCCTCGGGCTATTATAGAGAGTATGTTACCTGAAGGTCATTCAGTTATTCCAGTATATTGAAACTACAATAGTAGTATGTTATATTTATTCGTCCAATTATTATAATTTGTTTTGTACAATACATGTATACCTAGATATTCTCAAGATGCTCCTTGAGGCGTCTGTATTTCGCATGTGTACTGGCAGAGTGACACTGCGTGATATCAACACTCTGAACAAGCTGTACGGTTTCTGCATTCAACCGCCGAGCGTCCTCATCATACCCACAGATCCTCATCGCATCTGCAACTTTTGCTTGGCTTATTGCAATATCAATCATCATTGTCATGCGCCGCTCGGCAGGGATGGTATCATCACATGCTTCAAACCGATCACCACGGACCTTCAGGGCCCTCGTATACATGTCCAAGGCCTGTGCGACATCACCTTGTCGGTGATACATTTCTCCAACTTTGTTTATTGTAATGCTAAGAGCATGGAAAGGATCACTCGTTTCAACACCATTGCCTTCCAGAGCAGTTGCCGATGTAAGCGTATCAATGCTCTTTTGATACCATTTCAAAGCATGCTCTAGATCACCTGTAGCCTTGTGACAATCCCCAATGGCTCCATACACACTTCCAAGCGAAGACAGTATCTCCATTCGTTTCTTTGACGATTCAACAGGCATGCAACCTTCCAGGATGCCTTTTGATCTATCAAACCAATGCACAGCATTGCTGACATTCCCACCAGACATGGCCCTCATACCAGCATGAACATAAAATGTTGCTGTATCTTGTGCTTTTTCGAATTCAGGCTTCTCAGGAGCATTTTTCGCTCTCTCAATGATACGAGAAATATCCTCCTCTTCCAAATCCCAGAAATGAATTGTACCAGCATGAGCTTGTAGAAAATCTTCAATTGCCTGGTCAACTGCAGCATTGTGAGTCACCTCGACTATATCTGCTCCACAGGTCGGACAGTCACGAAATCTTTCAATGCAACTTTGACAGTATGTATGGCCACAATTCGTTGTCGACGCCTTGTACATGATTGATGTGCAGAGGATACAATGTATCATGCTCATTTTTGATTTCCCTTTGGAACCACCAAATCCTAGAGGACACTGGCCTTTCATATCATCCATTTTTTGAGAAGCGGACGTCGAGCAGGGTTCCTCCTTGTCGTGTTGTTCTGAGCCTTGCCAGAGGTACGAAAAGGGACATTTCGTTCGACTCGCGTCAGTCTCCATCTTGTATGTATCTATGTGGGATATTATTTTTATTAAAACTCTTCTTTCTTAAAAAAACAAAGAAAATACTGATTGAATCGAATATGAAGGGTAGTCAATCCCCTATGTGGACGAGTTTCAAAATGATGGTATGGTTCCTTCATTGAACCCTTGCTCCTCTTGAGCTGTATTCGACCGACCCAAGATAGCATTCCGATGAGGAAATCTCCCATATGCAGCAACCACATCGACATGACTTTTTGCATACGACACCACCTGGGTGAGGAAAGACTGTGCCTCTTCATGCCCACCCGCCTCTGCCTCTTTCAACAACTCTGTGAATAATTCCAGACATTGCTCTTGGTCTGCCAACTGTTCACTATGCATCAATGGTAACAGTGTAAAGAACATCAGTGGCAGCGTCATGTTGTTCAACTCTTTATTTTCAACAAGGTGCTTGCTCAGAGGGAGTATGAATCCATCTGCTTGATACATGTCCTTGGTACCTCTAAACATGTTTCTGCAGAATTGATCGCCAAGTATAATATATGCAACACATTCATCCAGTGAAGCCTCTTTATTATACAACCTATTCCACGATGTCTTGTATGTACTCTCCAAGAGCTCTACATCCTGTCCAAATTCATTTCGAATGTGTGTATCAACGTCTTCTGATTTCCCAAACCATTTCTGGCTATTCTCTTTTGCCAACGGATCCCACCGTGATGCAGATTTCCAAGAATCTCCCAACCAATACTCCAGTATATCGTCAGCCCGACTGTCAGAACCACGAGATATAGATTGGGCCTGTGACATGGACCCAACACCTTTTCGAGCAGAGTGAAGCTGTTTCGCTAGAATAGAATATCTCCCAAGGATACGAATATTCATATGGTGATTTTAATTCCCAAATATCACCAGGGTCTGTACGGTTTCTTCTCTTGACTCTGTCAACGTGGTCTACAGGACTGTCTTTCCAACTTGGCAAATGCAAAAAAACAAGTCTGTTCTCATGGAAAGAGAATGAATCAGATGAACTAGAATAGTAGTGGTATCTACATAGGAATACATACAAAGCTCTCGTTGTGTTTAAGGTCACGATTGAAATCTAAAGATTGAGATCTCCATGGCCAGTCTATCATCTTGAAGCAAGCTTGCTTAGCACTAGCACCTCAAGGTGCTCTTCTAGAAGGCAGATGTCACAGGATATTAGACATATCCATCACCTTATTGATGAAAGTATACGTGTAACAACTATATATAAAAAAATAATACATACATCAAGCAGACATGCTCTGAAGAATGGGTTGGAAATTCACCTTGAAACATGGCAACGTCAACAACTTTGAAGAGAGGACCACGAATCTTGGCTCTCCATAGTTTTCGAACATCGGGTCTAATATTTGAAAAACAACTCAGGATATCTGGGTTATATAACCTTCTTACGCAAGACTTGAATGCAGAGGTGACGTTTGTAAACTCTCCGCATTCTGCATCTGGACCCATTCCTCAAGATGTTCTCATGGCGTTTCCTTCTGATGATTACTACGAATGGTGGAATGCAACACTTGACGAGGAACAGAACACATGGAACTATCAGAACTGCGACGAGTCGCTGGAATATTTATATAGTGTATGGAAAGAGGATGAGTTTGATGGCATTATAGGATTTTCACAGGGTGCAGCCATGAGTGCCTTGCTTGCTGCCATGCTAAAAAAGGACAATGCAATGCGAATTCCCAAGTTTATCATTTGTATTTCAGGTATTAAAGTACGGGATCCTCGGTTTGTGCCATATTACAAGGCGATTTCAGATCTTCCCTCTGCTCATATTTTCGGCCAGCATGATCCTGTGAAGATTCTGACAAACAAGCTGGTGAAATGCTTTGACAGTCCAGTCATACTTACACACGAGCGTGGTCACATAGTGCCACGATTGCATTCTGATATGTCCGAGACATTAAAAAATTTCATGAGGTCATCGATGCATGATGTCCCATCCAAGTTTTGAAGAATGCAGTGCAGTACGAATTTGCCACGTGTTTCCCAGGTTTGACCAATATATTGGTCAAACACTCTAGTGTTTGACATCTGACTGGGATGGGCGGGAAAGTCAATTCTCAACATGTACCACCTGTTGCACGTATAGTAATCATATATATTGCGATAAATTGATCAAAATATTGTTCAATTTCAAAAGTATCCTGCTATGGTATAGGATTTCCCCTGAATCTTTGTATACGTGCAGTCTACGTGTGTCCTTCTCGTCCAGGGGGAATTGTGTCACACCGTGTTGACCTGCCTTATTCGGTTCAGACCATTACAAAAATCATAGTAAATTACTTTATAGTAAATCCGACACGATATCATTCGTGTGGTGCCAGGTGCGTAGGTTGTCTGTGTCGGTCGTTGGTGAACTCGAAACCTAGATGAGACATTGTCTTGTTTGTGTTTTGAGAAACCATTGGAATTGATTTTGTTTTACATGGACATGTTGCTCTTGGAATGTCTCGTCTGTGGTTGGATTGACGTCGGTTCGGTTGTCAACAACAACTGCAGGTTTTGACCGCACAGTATATTACACAGTATATTATTACACAGTATGATGCCAAAGCTGCACCAGGCTGGGGAACTACACGATTCTCCTACGAAGAACCCTGTCGTTCTTGATGGGTATGCTGCTATTGCGGCATCAGGGCCAAAGCAAACCAAGTCGTACAAGTCTTCCCTGGTTCAGGGAGGTGCTACAACAGAAACAACCAGGTATGCTGAGCATACGAGCAACGGTACTCGCGTTCCTCCTCCACAATCTAAAGCGGAAAAAGAGAAAGAGACTCCGCTGATTCCAAAGGAGCAGATTTGCTTTGACTTTACCAAGGGGCAGTGTCGCAGAGGTTCTGGCTGCAAATTCAGCCATGATGTCGGTTACATCATCCGTGTGAATTCCCAAGAAAAGGGAATATGTTTTGACTTTCTCAAGGGAGCGTGTAAGCGTGGAGTATTGTGCAGATTTTCTCACGATCTGAACAATCTCAAGCCTATGCTTGACAGGCGGGAACAGGAGGAAGGGGATCATGGTGTCATTGGAGGGAAACATGGCCCGAGTAAGAAGAAGTCTATATGTTATGACTTTGTGAAGAATAACTGCGACAAGGGGGATTCATGCCGATATTCGCACGACTACACGGCATTGTACAACCAAGTGCACAAGAGGAAAACCCAGTCCTCGGAGCAAACGAATCCAAACGTGCCTGCTTCCCAAGATGCCACTGTTTGTATTGATTACCTAAGAGGGCATTGCTCACGGGGTATGATGTGTACTATGACTCATGCTGGGAAGAGTCAACAGGTGGATGTTCCTCCAACTGCCGGGCTTGTCACAGTTCCAATGGCTCCACATGGAAATCCAGAGACACTTGATGATCTCATCGCTCGACTGAAAAAGATGCAATACGAAGAATCCATGATGAAGAAAGAAGAGCAGTATGCGGCTGGGATGTCATATCCACCTCCATCCATGTCTCACGGGGCTCGTCTGATGGATGCCTACCACCATGCCAATCATGAGACACACATGCACTCGCCGCTAAGAATGGATCTTGGCGGACTTGACTTTCCGATGTCTCCGCCAATAACACATGCAGAGAAGGCAAGGGTCTCGCTAAGGAATCAACTGTTGCACGAGGGCGCAGGATCACCAATGATTCCTGCTGGGTGGAACAGCCCTTTGGATGTGAAGAGAGAGTATTCTTCCATAGAGCAAGAGCAGCCATTATCACCCATACAACAATCTCAGGACCTGCACAGCTTTTTGTCTATGCAATCCATATGGTCTCAACACGATTAGTTTTCACGAATGTTTCATCATCACACTCTGTCCAAGATTGGTGATACCATGCCGTGTCTATGACACAAGATGATATGTACCCTCAATATTTTGACCCTGACTTGACTATAACAATTTTCTGCAGAGAACTGATTGATTTTGGTGATTTTGTCTCTTAGAAGCAAAACAATACTGCTCCATTTGTGCTATCTTAAATATCCATATTATGAAATATAAAATTAAATACTAATACCAAGCAAAACTAACTAAATCCTCCCCTGGACCCTCCTTCTGATGATTTCGTTGCCTTTGGGGAGGAACCTTTCAGGGCATCCCTTCTATCCAAAATATATTGCTGAAGTTCGCGGTACTTTGGCACAGCTCTCATTTCCACCTTGGAACCATCCTTCAAGGTCACCACCATATCTCCCCAGTATCCTACACCTCGTCCGATAGATTTAACGTCGATGACTTCGTCATATGCAGCATCCAATTGCTCATTCTTCCATGGAGCTGTCGTGATTGCAGACAGACGGCGGTCAGTGAATCGGTACTTCACAAATGCAGCCCTTCCAACGGCAGCTATGGACAGAGGCAGCCATACCAACGTTGTTCCAAGAGCCACATTGACGGCCAAATCCCCCATGTGTGGTCCAGATTCAAAATACAATGTTTCATCAGAATAATCCCTCACAGGGATTTTTGGTTTGTCACTGCCAGACACCTCCTTTCCCTTCTTGGCTCCAGCACCATATGGCGTCTCACCTTTTGCCTTTTTCAATGCCGCAAGTCTTGCCTCAAAATCTTCATCATCATCTACACACGTATACGTCGTCATCATCACCAGAATACAAAGAGGACCTGAGTTTGTCCCACCATGGAGACACAGGACAAGAGTAGACACAAAAACGCACCAGCTGCTCGTACAACCACACATTTTCTTGATAGATTTGATCGACCAACGCCAGAGAACGCAGCCCTGTTTGTATTGAGGGCAGTGCTTGGCGTGGAAGCAAGCTTGCTCTGTGCCACAAGAAGCGTGGGCTTTGCCATCGTGGATACGGTCATCATCCTTGATCTCTGCAAGATTCTCAGATATTTGGAAATTTCTATTTGTTTGACGTAGGTTACCTTGATTTATTTTCAAGTCTTACACGCGAATGGTAATGCGATGAAGGAAGAAACCATTCCCCAATGGAGAGGGCGATAACTAGACAGAATTTTAATATACCCATACAAGCAATCTCAAAACTAGAACTAGAAACACCAGCCATAGCTTCTTCACAAGATCCATGACCTCGTTTTCGCTTTTCTTGATATGGAAGGAGTTTCCATGCGCATGTTGAGTACGACATTGGACAGTGTCCAGACTCAATCCAGAACCACCAGTGACCTCTGACGAGCGATACTGGTCTCTGACGCCGGGAAAGATCGTCCCAAATTTGACACCACATCCGCCATACGGTTCTTTAGACGTCATCCTTTTCCTGTCCTCCATCGTCATGTGTCGGGAATTCACTGACCAACTCAGGAATATAAAGTGGTATGCCCCTCACATCCTCAGATGAGAGCAGACATAGATGCCTCCACGGGAAGATGGGGATGACAGAAGATTTTCAAGAGCGTCTATACTCTCAAAAATCCCCGACGTTGACACATGGTCGCCCAACAATAGGACACTCAGACGCCAGAAAACTCTTTCCACATCATCAATCTATGCTGCGACCATTAAAAATAAACCTCATGTATGATTGTAAATGGGGACATCCTCCGGAGGCCTCCTAGGAAGGTGCCAGTTGGCAAAACTGTGATTTTAATATCACTTTGGGACCGCCTATGCCATGTGAAACGTCTTTCAAGACCCAAAGAAGGGACAGACTCACTGGCTTTTTCACGTGTGCTATATCATAAAGTCGGACGTTTATTCCTGCGGTTCCATCATGGCATGTGCTGGGATCAGATGGATTGACTTCTACATGTTCAGCACCCTTGGGACTGGTCATTTGAATTTGAATCTTTCTTGACAAAACATGGCCTTTTGCTCGACCAAACAAGGTATCAAAAATGCTTTTACATGGGATTGTTACGCATGCATGTATGTTCTACAGGCACACACTTCCTAGGCGATGAGCCATCGCCAAAAGAAATTTGCTTGGAGAGTGAGTTCGATACAGAGCTTTCACCAGGGGGTGAATAATTCTCATCATTGTGGTACCAAAACCGTCACAATCTCTTCGTACATGGTCCCTCACCCGCCAGCACTCAAACGAGTTCGTGCATTGGACCCTGTCAAGAGCATCACCAACATGTGTTGCTTGACTGTGCCGGCCTTGTTACCTGCGGCTTTAAATGTCAACGCAGTTTGCCGCAACAGTCACATCCATATCGGGCAATTCTGCAGTATTTGGATCGACCCAAGGTTGGTAAGCATCACATTTTGTGGTGCTGGGAATTCCTGTGTTTGAGTCAATGATTCCAAACGATATTTCGTCCCATCCGAAACCATCGTTGATTGCAGGTTCAGTTTCAGTGTTGCAAGTGCCACCAACGGCCATCTGCATACATACAATGGTATGAATCGGATACTGTCAATGTGCAAAACATATAATACAAGTCAGCGCAATGTGCTTCGAGTCATACCTGTCCGGAAGGGCAAGATGCTTCAAAAGTGACGAAAACTCCACCTTCAGCAGGAACCGACACAGCCGCAGTGACGCCAGGGGCATTGGCCCAGGTCAGATCACATGCGCCAATTAGTGGATCGCAGCTAGAATTAACAAGTAATTGTGTGATGTTGCCACCAGTCAATACTGCGTTTATGGATACAGTATTTCCAGAGGTTGCGTTGAATCCAACCGGACCAGCTGCACATACCAAACGCAATTGAGTTAGAGACAGCTCTTGCTTAACACTGTAGGCTAATTGTGATTGGGTCGCATGAAAAAGGAATACGCTCCACTGCGAATCGTACCTGGTCCTTGAGTTCCATTGACTCCCTGTGGTCCCTGTGGCCCAGTTGGTCCTTGAGTTCCATTGACTCCCTGTGGTCCCTGTGGCCCAGTTGGTCCTTGAGTTCCATTGACTCCCTGGACTCCCTGGACTCCCTGTGGTCCCTGTGGTCCTGGTGGCCCCGGAGGCCCCCGGCGCCCTGGGCGCGAGATGAAAAACCTTTCTTCAGTATCATCCTGAAGAAGCTCACGTGCTCCGGAGACGTGCACAGACAGCAAGGCCATGGCGAGGACTGTGCAAATAATTCGAGTGGATGTCATTCTTCAATTTCTTTGATGCGTTGACGTTTGTGGCGTCTTTCTTTTCTTCTTACAAAGTTGTCCGATTTCCGTTGTTTCCGAATGTTGTAATTACAACTGTTTATAAACAATTATTATTAATAGTAGAATTGGAATGCAACGGTTTTAGAGGTTCTAACCGCGCATTGGAACAACAAACGTTGACCATCGAGCACCTCGATGCAACACTTGCGTGGGGAAGCTTCCCATCAAATGCCATGTTCAATAGCAAACATGGTTTGCTCGAGTGCGATATCGGCCCAACCAAACCCTCCGTTGTTGACTAAACTGACCACTGCAGATGCTTTACTGTAAAGTACTCGTGAGTACACCAGAGTTGGTCCCGGTCAAAGGATTGGCCCTTATTTACCACGCGTGGCCATACGGCTCACCAAGCAAGAAGTCAAAGGAGACTGCCGATATCACGCTCAAGGGCGTCTTCGAGCCCATGCCATCATGAATCTCATAAACGCCATCAGCAGCCACTACTCATTTCATCAATACATTTACGGCCGGATCGATGAAAGAATTCTTTATATTTCGAAATCGATTGCACTTAAGTAGTGTTTTTTTTCACACTGGCCGAGTGCCGTATGCTTCTCTGTATCCTTACGCCTCCATACATGACATGCCAACCTACGGAGGCGATTCAAAAATTATTATTTACGTATCAGATATCCCTTATCGCTTGAAGGTACGTACGCCTGACTCCACTTGTAGAACATTGGTGGCGGAGCCACTCTTCTGAATCTTTTGTCTCGCTGGGATGGGTAACATGTTGCATATTCTCTAACATTTACGAATTACATTGTAATTCAAAATGGAACTAGTGATATACATGCACTACCATGCCTAAATTGGCTCGCGATTGGTTCATGAATGTCTTGTTTGTGTACAAAGCCGCCTGCCACTTGGCTGGTTCTTTCTGGTTACGATGCTACGGCTCTCCTCATGTGTATCTCATATGTATTTGTAGGTGCTATCCAAGACTGCCCTGTGGTAAAAGCGTGCTACACTTCTGCAAATACAACTCTTCGACCAGAATCAACATGGGACACGACGCTGTTTGGAATTCTCACCCAAAGAACTACGGTAAAGGTTCTCGTAAATGCCGTGTGTGCTCAAACCAGGGAGGTTTGATCCGCAAGTATGGTATGAACGTGTGCCGTCAGTGCTTCCGTCAGTATGCTGCTGATATTGGTTTTACCAAGTTCAGGTAAACTGTCTCCAAGAGATGCATTCTGAATGTATTGCATATATATTATTGTATGTAAACGATTACCATATTTTTTTTGAACCATCTTTCTTCGCTGTTCCTGAGGACGTAGAAGAGGCTGCAGCTCTGTCCATGGCAACCAGCGTTGGCATGCTGGGGATGGCACCATGGGATTGGATGCATAGAGCAGCAGCTTTGCTTGCCCATGCCATTGATTCCTGATCTGATTTTCCATTGAGCATTGCAACGGCGAATGCTGCAGTAAAGCAGTCACCAGCACCTGTGGTATCCACAATCTCCAGGACTTTTTCAGCTTTTTGTTTCAATACATTGCCATAGATATCTACGAGTAAGGAGCCTTTGGCTCCTAGCTTGACCAGTACTTTGTTTACACCCTGATGAACAAGGGACTCTGCTGCTTTAATACATTCTTTCTCTGTTTTGGTTGGCATGCCAGTAAGGCGCTCAAGTTCTGTCTCATTTGGAGACAGAATACTAATATTCGCAAGCACATCTCCACCAAGTGGACTATCCGCACCTCCAGCATCCAATATTACAGGAACTCGAGCAGAGGACGCAAGTTTGGCGAAAATAAGATTTACACTCTCTGGAATTTCCCGTTGTAGCAGCACAATACCTGCATTCTGAATTGCTGCAGTGACCTCATCAGAAATCTGCCACTCTTCACTCGTATTAGCTCCTCCAACCAAAACAATTGAATTTTCTCCTCCCGGCTGAATCATGATGAATGCCAGTCCCGACGACCCTTGAATACTTTGAACCATGCTAATATCTACTCCCCGATCTGCTAATGCTGCTCTCAGCATGGATGCATACGCATCCATGCCAACTTGTCCCACAAATTGTGTTGTATATCCCAAATTCGATGCAGCTACTGCTTGATTTGCTCCTTTGCCTCCTGGGTAGACAGTCATGGACCCACCCTTGGCAGAGATGGTCTCTCCTTTTTTAGGAAGTCGAGTCACCTCCACTACCAGGTCAGCATTCACCGATCCTACGACAACAAGAGGTTTTTGGGTTGAATGCATCGCATGGACTCCCTGGTACCGCGAGCCCTGTACACCATACATAATGCTTGGTCTGAACGTTTGATTGCTGACTTTCAGTGTTGTTTATCTCGATCTATGGTACAACTCTAGGTTATCAGAGAGTGTTATCAGTTCTTGTTTAGACTATGGATACGCAGAGTATTGTATCTACGTGTCAAATGGTTATCTCCAAATTGAAACTTCTGTCAAGAATGGCAACCCACACAGGACCTCTCCGAGATTTCACCATATGGTGTCAAACTATACATAATCATACATGTATCGTATTTTGATTATGACGAAGATGACGATTTGGATATCGAGAGACATACATGAAGTCGTCTCGATCTGGAGAGCGTCAACATCTCCCATCAAATGGTCCTCTGGATGGGAAACAGATATCACTTTCAAATTCCTTGATACATTTGAATTGACTCGTGTGTTCTCGATGTGGAGCTCACAAAAACATACTTTTAAACGAATGAAGAATTGTAACGAATAAAGTATGTCATTGCAGTAGGTCGTGGGTCCATTCTAGGGTTTAGTTGAGTCTTTTGCATCCACTTGATTTTACCTCACAATTGGTGTATCACGATACGAGAGAAGCATCGGAAGGTAAGAAATGGCGTCTCTTCATTTTTCGTCGAGGGGAATCCAGTCACGGTGGGGACAGCGTGCACATGGTCATGTGGTTGGACCTCAAAGGTTGGCAACGAGACGTTGCTCTCGAGTGCAGGGAAGTTTTCTGAATGAGTTTTTTGGCAGTGGCGATAGTGAAGAGGAAGAGAAGTTTGATACAAGTAATTTCGTGCCTCTGGAAGATACGAAGGAAAATGTTGGATTGGATGGGTCGACAGAACAGACGTTTGGTCCTCTTGCAATTCTTGCAGCTGGACTGACCAAGGAGGAATATGGGGCATTGCAGTTGTTGCTGGATGAGATGGGTGCAGATGAGGTGAAGTTGCTTCCATACTCGACGAACATGGCGACCAAGTCTCTTGGAGAAGTTTTGGAGACTCTGGTGGAAGTGGAGAGTGAGAAAATTGTACATGTTGGAGAGGAGGATGGGAATAATAAGCCAGTTGCGTTCCTGAGTGGTATGTACCAATCTGAGATTGTTGAAGTTGTGACAGCACTACGTTACTGCGAAGAATTACCGGACATGGCGTTTGCAGCTCTGGTTCCGAATAATTATGCTCGCATGTGTCACCAGTTGATTGAATCTGTATGGTCGGATCACCAGGCTGTTGCAGCCATGAGGCGGCAGGCTGAGCAGCAAGAAGAATAAGCGAACGGATGTTGTTTTACAAGATTGTAATACAGTGTAAGATTCTAATTTCCCCTTTATGATGATGGCCAACGGGCATATGTGTCTAGTTCCTCTGCTGTGTGTGCAGGCTTGATGGCTTGTAAGGCATTCTCAAAATCTTCTTGAGTTACATAAGATGCGCCAGAGATGTCTTGTTGTCGCAGGGCCACCATGGTTGCTTCCCTACACACAGCCTGAATCTCTGCACCAGTGTACAGTCCTGTCTTTGATGCAAGGATCTCCACTGATACGTCCTCTGCCAAGGGCACATTTTTAGTGTGTACTTGGAACGCTTTCCGCCTTCCTTCAAAATCTGGAGGAGGAACGAGTATATGTATATCAAATCTGCCAGGCCGTAAGAGTGCAGAATCGATTGCAAACGGTCTATTTGTTGTTCCTAAAATCAGTACTCCAGAGGAGGACTCAATTCCGTCAATTTCTGTCAAGAATGTCGTAAGTAATCTAGTGGAGACGTCAACAGACCCACTACTATCATCAAAGCCTCTAGAGCCAACCAGTGAATCGATTTCGTCGATGAAAAGGACTGATGGAGAGGAAAGACGAGCCCTTGTAAAAGCTCTCCGAAGCTCTGCTTCCCCATCACCAACATACATGGAGTACAACTTTGTTCCCAAAAGAGGAATGAATGTAGCCCCAGAAGCAGTTACAGCAGCTCTTGCTAGTGTAGTTTTGGCACATCCAGGGGGTCCATGAAGCAGAACCCCTTTTGGGAAATGAATGCCTAGCCTGAGAAACTCCTCTGACCTTGTTATGGGCCAAACACAGTATTGCTTTAAGAGACTCTTCACATCTTCTAAACCACCAACATCATCCCATTGTGCAGGTATAAAAGTTTCACTCACAGACCTTGCCACCGATGCCCCGACATTCTGCATAGCCTCTAGAAAATGCTTTTGCTCTATACTCCCATCTTGGTCAAGTTGGAGTTTCTGGATCAACGCGGCTGTGCAGAGGGACTGCATATCAGCCCCTGTGTAACCATGGCATTTATTGGATATTTCCTGAAGATTTACAGATGACCCAAGGTTCATTTTCTGAGTGAGGGCTTTCAAAAGTGCATACCGAGCCTGCATATCTGGGACTGAGATCATAATCTCTCTATCTAACCGACCTGGACGCCGCAGCGCAGTATCGATTGCATTCGGATGTGTTGTTATAGCAATAACAACCACATGTCCATTCTTATCCTTCCTTGCTTTCGCAGCAGCTCCATCCATCAACGTCAGCAGTTGCGCAACAAGTCTAGCATCTTGCTGCGTTCCAGACTTTCTTTGGGGAAACAGAGAGTCAGCCTCCTCAATAAGAATAACATTCGGTTTTCCTGTCGATTCTGCATGTTCTTCTGCCTTTTCAAATACCTCGCGGAGGCGTTTCTCAGATTCTCCCATGTATTGACCAATTACTGTGGCAGGGGTCACCAAGTGAACGTTGGCTACGCATTCTTCAGATACCTGCATTACAGATGCAGTCTTCCCCACACCTGAAGGCCCATGTATCAGGGCACCTCTACACCAGTGTATCCCAAGGACTTGTCCTTCATCTCTATACTTTACCGGCCATTCTATGCATTCGCGTAAAGAAGCCAAGACGTCGTCTAGTCCCTCAAGTTTCTGTTTTGTTCCAGATTCCGAAGTATCGACGGATAACTCCTTCAAACCTTGAACAACACTATCCATATTTTCTTAAATTGAACATACATCAAAGGGAAACTGGGTTGTGCATCGATGGTAGCTATTGTCATGCATGGTGGACATGTTCTAACGTTCCAAATTTGAAAACAACCGAGTCAACCTCATCAGATTACTTTCTCTAAGATCATAACAAACATAGATTATTTAAATGTGTTACAGAGAGAAATCCAGGATTCTTACATGTCATTTCTTCTCTTGTATGAGTTACCAACACGGCCAAGTTGCATAAAGCTGGAATTGTCACGTTGCATTCCTCTTGCTTTACGACCTCTTCCATATACACCTCCACTAAATCCAGCTTCTGCGATGAATCCACCAGTGCGATTATTGTTGTTGAACCTTCTTCCACGACCTCTTCCTCTGCCTCCTGGAAGCCTTCCTCCCATGCGAGTTCTTCTGCCTGCTGCTTCTGGTCCCTTTCTGGCGCCATCTTCATCATCATCTGTGATCAAAACACCAGTACGCATTGCAAGTGCTCTCTCATTGTAGTCAACAAGAACGGATGCTTTATCTGCAAACTGTGTTGCAAGGGACTGAAGGCGGGTTGCTTCCTCATGGTGCATGACAACTGTATTTGTTGGCTGGTCAAAGCTACCAGCGATTGATTCATCAGCAATCATCCGGCTAACTATAGCATGAACGCGTCTGTCGGAGAGCTCGAACATTTGGCAAAGTTGTTCCATGGATAATGATGTGTAGAACTTTGCATGTGCTAATAAGTATGCCCTCAAACCTTCCTCTTGGAACTTGGCTTTGAGAACAGAAAGCACGGATTCTTTCTGTGCACCAAGAAGGCTCCAGCACGGAAGAACAGACATATATCCATATGCCTTGTCCCAGTCACCTGTTGCGAGGCTTCTACATGCTGCAGTCATATGATCTCTAACATTTTCTGGGGGCCCCAAGAATGTCTGCCTGTCGTACATGTCTAAAAGTCTTCTTAGTGGCTTTGAGCTTTGCCTCTGATTCCATCCAACAGCACCATGCAATGCCATATTTGACGCTTCAAGAAGAATTGCACATGTCAAAAATGATGCTTCCAAGAGCTCTAGGTTAATGTGCAAGTGGAAAGGAACCTGTCGTCTTTTCTCTGCCATTTCTTGTTCTGCAGTCTTCTCATGGTATCTGTGTTGTTGCATTCCCTGGGCGAGAAGCTCCTTAACTTTGAGAGATCCGTACAGCTCTATCAAGCAAGAGTAAGCCTCGTTCACCAGGCCATTTCTGAATGCACACAATCCTAGCTGGGCAGTTGTTCTATTGAAAAGAATCTGCATGCGGATATCAAGTTGCTGAGTTTGCTCTGAAATTCTAGACATCAACAACATATCTCTAGCTCCATAAAAGTCGTCATGAATTGACTTGAAGTAGACAGAGTACAACATGGCATTTCCTTTTTGATTGTCATTTCCATGAGCATATACTACAAGTGCTAACTCCTCCATCAACCCCCCAGCTTCTTCAGGCAAATCAAAGGAAGCAGGCAAAATCAGTGGAGGTGCCTCTGCTATAGCCTCCTCATCCCCATTTTCAGTTGTTTCAGGAGTATCCTGGGCTACAAGGACACTCTCTTTCATTGCAATAGCCATATTTCTTGTTGCAGCGTAAACTCCATTTGTCTTGTAGTACAAATGATCCATTCTTCGCAGGGCTACCGATGCAGTCTTCTCCTTTTCAGGTTCTTTGAGGCTCTGCAAGTACGTTGCTACAAGGTCGGCCAATGCCATCAATGCAGCCTCATCTCTCAAACGATCCATGTATGCATTGGTATGAGGGTCAGTAGACTTTAAAGATCCTGTCCATTCCTCATCGAGTCGCTCCAAAAAGGCAGCTGGGTTGCCCCATACTGTTATTTCCTCATCTACTGCTGGCTCTTCCACCCTGTCATTTTCAACTGGATTATCTGAGAGTTTCACTGAAGGATTCTCTGCAATCAGAGCCATCATATCAAAGATAGAAGCCATGCATGTTTTCCAATTAGAAGTCGTCATTGGAGATACCATGGGGTTATTCATATCAAAGATGACTGTGATTTTGTGAACGAGCACCTCAATTTTCTGACCTGCTCCACGTGCCACGCCAGATAAAAATGTGAGCATTTCCACCTGATCCTGTCTGTCCAGTGAAGTCGCACGTCCACGAGCAGCTGCGACTTCCACAAGCTTCGTTTGCACCATCTCGTAGGTGATTTCTTGTGGCGTCAATGACAAGATCTTGTCTTTTGGTCTTTCGGCCACACCTGTTCTCACCATCTTAAACTGACGTTCAGCCTCCGCTTCTGAATCGAGAGACTCAATATCTGTTTCATCAGACTCCTCAGAGGACTCTGTCTCAGATTCTTCGGGAGTTTCTGGGTTGTCTCTGAATCCTTGAATCTGCTCGGCAAACCCTGCATTATTCTTCCTAATGGTTTGCTTCATTCGTGCAAGTGCCCTTGCATTTGTTGGAGATAGTTTTGGTTTCTCTGCAATATCAAACATAAAATGGATGTCAGAACAGGTTGTATCGATTACGAGTTCCACATATTCTTGGCGTATTTCACCATGGCATGCTTTTTTTCAGGAAAACCCACAATCGGCCCAAGCGCTCCGATACTGGCCAACGAGAAATTGCCAAATGGGCGGTGTCGTGTCCGAGTGGTTAAGGAGAAGGATTCGAACATGTCTATTCTCGTCCCATCGATGCCATCGCTGGATGGGACGCAGCAATGTACCCGTGAAGTATCCTTTGGGGCAACCCGCGCAGGTTCAAATCCTGCCGGCACCGATAACATTTTGCCATTTTTACTGAATCAAAGCAAAGCCAACTACTCCCCCTGATTCAATCACACAAACGTACCTTCCAATGTAGCGTTTAAAAAGTCCTCCAACTCCACGATGATCTTAATATATGGGCGTGGAGTTCCAAGCATCCCAGTGGCCTTTTTAATCTTATCAACCTGCTTGTGCAATTTATCCCAAAGCGTCTGGATGGCAGCCCATTCGTTGATGGTCATTTTATCCCGAATTTCATCACAAATGTTGCTCAATTCTTCAGCCGCTTTAGCCTTGGCACTCTTGACGACACGTCGTTCTTCTTCAGATTCCGAGTCAGAAGAGCCCATCAAGAAACGGGATGCTCCCTTTCCAGAGTTATCAGAGTCGCTGTCAGACGATGTGTCAGATGACATGCCAGAAGAAGCGTATTCCGATGACTCTGTAGATGTCTCCTCCTCGGAAGAGGAGTAATCATCTTCACTCTCCTCACTATCAGAGTTTCTCCCCCAGAACTTAGACTGCAGCATTCATACACGTGGGGTCAGTAGACAGTTGGTAAATCTCCATGTTGTACAAGTAAAAATATAGAGGGCTTTCATCACAATGTCCAAGCCACAAAAGAAGGCAACAAAGCAAAGCCAGGTATTTGTTTTGTTCTCCCTTCCTTCCAAGGCAGTCCACTCGGGCACAAATGCGAATGATGGCGCTCTCCTTGTTATAAAAAAATCCATCATTTCCCATCCATCCATGCGAGCCAAGGACTATGGCATACACGACAGATTCCATGCAGCCACCGGGCGGCGTCCATTGAAAAGGCATGGTCGACGCGAGTCCTTCATTGGCCACCTTCTATGGATATGTTCCTTCCATGAACGTACCATGATGAAAATTGATAATTAATCCAGTAATAAGAATGAAAAGGACGACAAGAAACCTCTTGTTACTGATTATAATCAGAACTTTTGAGTTGGTATTTCTGCCTCTGCCAATCGATCTATTCGCAGCTGCAGAGAATACTCAGTACTATCTACACGACTGAAATAAAGGATCAGACAAATGTGTAAGTTTGATTAGGACCTGTGAATTGCTGGACTGGTCTCAAATTTACAGCCTGAATGTTCCAGTCGAAATAGTGGAAACCATGTGGACATCTTGTGGAATAATTGATTGTTTGATCCCATCAAAGGATCTCTTTGATGGGAAATATGGAGAAATACCAAACCACGAAAAATATCATCGACACCGCACATATGTGTCTACATTGGTCCAATATCAATTCAATTGTATAATATGATAGTATGATAGAAATGAGGCTGTGAAAGGTTCCTTTCTAGGTACCTTGGTCACAACCCTACGAAATGGAGTCAACCATTGAGCAACGACACCAACCAAACCTCCCATACCTTCCGGGAGACATTCTCACTCATGTCTTTCCTCATTTGTATGGAAAGAATCTGTGGTATATGCGTCTGGTCTGTAGAGAATGGAGGGATGTCTCTCTCCAGACTGTTGACTGGAGGGAGCAATATGCCCTTCTTTGGAATGTGCCCACCGAAAAAAGGCTCGCATTGGTTGGGGAGCAATTTCGTAGAGCATCTGTAAAATACTGTAATTTGTATAGCAGAGAGTTTTGGAGGCTATGTTGGGACTCAAAATATCAGGAAATGATGGGGTTGTATCACCGTCCTCAAAAATGTACACTTTATGGCCACAAACTTGGAGTGAAAGCTATCCACATGGTTCCCTCGAGCAATAAAATTTTGACTGGATCTGTAGATAGGCGTCTCATTTGTTGGGATGGGGTGCACTTTTCTTTCAGTGGTATAAGCAATCCATTTGCTGGGACAGTGAGGAGTATTGCTCTGGATGATTCTATTCTTGTGGTTGGTTCATCTGATCATAAAATACGGATATGGCACAATAATACATCTGACATAGATGTAATGAATGCGAACAAAAGGAGGAGCTGTGTTGTCAGGGACGATTGGGATACTTTCAACCATATAGGCATGGAAGACTACATGTCTGGATCATTCACACGGTTTCCATTTGATGTGTGTGGGGATAGAACTGTGCTGAGCGGGCATTCGGGACCAGTCTCATGCCTTTCAATGGTAGGAAATGCTCTCATATCTGGCTCTTGGGATTATAGTATTCGTGTTTGGGATACATCAGATGCTGATAGCATTGAATGTGTCCAATTGCTGCCTTGCCAAGATTGGGTGGTTGACATGAAACGGTCGGGAGATCGCCTGTATGTCGCATCTGGAACTCAAATACACGATTTAAGATTACGTGAAAGCTCTTTGATGAAGGTGGACTCTATCAAGCACCCTGGTGCGAATGATTTTCCCTGTACTAGTGTTGCCACAGCTGGCAACATTGTATACTATGCAGCAGATGGCATATGCTTTGGACAAGATCTGCGCTGTAAAAATAGAATCAGTGGTAATGTTATGAAGCCATTCGATTGTTCTGATATTGTCAAAAGAGATGGAGTGACAATTACGGGTATGGCATATGAATATCCGTGGCTAGCTTGTTCCTCCTCCTCTGGAGACGTTATCTTGCTCAACACGGAGGATTGCAACACAAGGCCTCATTCGAGAGTCCTGTCCCCTGGAGGTAAGTCAATGATTGCACATTGTGTTGATATCTGCGAGAGCCGTGTTGCAGCCGGATTTGAAGACGGCACAGTGACCTGCTGGGATTTCTCAAAGTCTCATCAGGTTGCTTCAGAATTAGCCTCCTTGCGTCGTAGAAAAAAGGCTCAACGAGCCGAAAAGAAATGGCGTGACCATCATTGTTGATCATTGATTTAAATTGTATATTCTTTGTAAATTAATTGACGCATAAAATGATACATATACAACAATTGGAGGCCTTGTCATGTCATTGCTCCATGTCTTCCTCCTTATTAACAGAGTCTGGCAAGAGTCTCAGGAAAGGTAAGGGTGCTAACGTTAACAGTGTGCATAAAGCTATCAAGGGGGCCAAATTATCAAAATTTTCCGACGTCACGCCGAAAAGTCCCGTCAGACCGGAGCCCAATGCAGAACCCAGGAATGAACCACCATTGAGCAAACTCATTAGTGTGGCAAAAAGCGTGGCCTCAACTCCTTCTGGACACAACCGAGCCGCCAGAACAAGAACTGGCATGAAAGAAACTTGTCCTAATACCGTAAGCAACGCAGAGTCTGAGAGAGCAAATATTTCATTGCTGATTCCCAGTCTCTCATTCACTCCTGTTATAAGCATGAGCTGGGTCATACCCAGACCAGTTCCAAGAAATGCGGTCCACAAGAAGATTTTTTTTAATTCAACATCTTTCAACCAAGAGTTATAGACACCTACACCAATTAAAGATGCAACGCTAGCAAGCAGCCGGATTCTCCCAAGAAATTCAGTTGTAAATCCCAACTTGTTTGTCTCAAAGTATAACATGGCTGTATCTGCTGTTGGCGTAGCCTGCCATAAAAAGACAAATATTGCAGGATAAAATATGGACTTTTGACTGATTGCATTCCACAGGGCAAGGGTTTGCTTTTTCAAGGCAGGCACCAGAGATGCTACGTTTTGACCACCATTGCCAGGAGAATCATATCGTGTTTCTGGGATGGCCGTTGCTGCAGCTGCTACTAGAAGAGGAAAACACGACGTTATCAAAAACACAGGTCGTGGACCGTATTGCTCCACCAGAGATCCACTAAAATATGCGCTCATAACAGAACCAGCAGAGACAGAAGCCCAGCACAGGGACTGCAGTGACCCAGCTGTACTTTGAGGTCTACCACGGGACAATTCAACTACTATAGAATCTGCAACGACATCTGCACAAGCCGTCGAAAGTGAACCACACGTCAGTGCCGTCAGAATGACAGGCACTGACATTCCAGGTGTAGAGACCACCAGCCAGGATGTAGCACCCAGAGCACCACACACTATCAAGTATGACCTCCTTTTATAACCCCATATTGGAACTGAATCTGACATGAACCCATACAGTGGTTTGATCAACCATGGGAACATTGTAATACTCGTCAAAAATCCTACTGTTGCTGGGTCCATCTGCAAGTCGTCTTTGAACAAGGTAAATACCGCCAGACCACTAAGTCTCAAGAGCCCTTGGACCAAATACACAAGTGCAATAGCTACAAGTTCTGGTCTGGAAAACCAATTCGATGGCTTACCAAACATCCTGCGGGATGCTGCTCGGAGAGAATGCGCCAACGATGAAGCCTTGCCACCCTTTCTAGGTCTCAAGGTATTTGTCGTGGACCTGGTATCAATATCATTCTCCATCTTGCTCACGGTTGGTCGATCAGATTCCAACATGGCTTTTGATCTGCTTCTTGTGATCATTTGACTCGCCTTTTCCCTGGGAAACGACAATGTGCTGCTCTTTCTAACCGTCCTTGGACATGTCACTTGCGATACGCTTCTACAAGATCTCTTCGAATAATGAGCCGTGGAGTTGAATTGTATCATAAAATATTGGAATGTGGACGATATCAGGCTCCCTTTGTTTGCTCGTTGATAAAATGCCTGAAAAATCTGAAAGTGTTGAAGATTTTGATACGTGCAAGATTCCCTTCCTGAACAGGCGATCTGTGAATCTTTTTGTCCACGTTTGATTCAAAATACTTTCTCATTTAATACAAGTAACTGGTCTGATTTCTGAGATATTTTAGTGCAATTCAGCCGAGTGAAAAAAAAGTTATAAAATGACAGTGAAATCTCAAAACTTGATCATCCATTGATGAAGCAAAGAGAAAGATATTTACATTTGTTTCTTGAACATAGTATAATCAAAAGGATTGCTTTTTGTTCTAACAGGACGAATTCTGTACTATCCAAGAAGAAGCCTCAGGCAAAGTGACATGCATACTTGATGAGCATGCATGCACGGCATTATCTGATCCAATAGCATTGTATTTAATTATTTTGAATATTATTTAGATTGAAATATGGGGAATGCAAAGCGAAAAGGTGGCACACCTTCACAAGCAAGGTTGGGCTCCAAGAAGAAAAAGGTATGCAGTGTTGGATCTATGCCCAGGGTGACGGCACCATCTCATTGTACATGTCGAATTATGAACTTTGTAGAAAGGTATTTTGAGGGTTCCTTTGCCAAATGCTGAAAAGGAGATGGGATCTGAATCCTCAGATGAGGAAGGGCTTGATGAAGAGGATCTGGAACTCCTCATGGCATCTGCTGGTGATTTGGATTTTCTGGATAGACTTCCGAAAAAAGAAATGGACAAATCAGTGTCTCAGTCTCGTGGAAAGGTGGCAATACCCAGGCATGCATCTGGTGAAGATCCCCGCAGACAGCACAAAGGTGACATTGATATCAAAGAAGACACAGATGGAGAGGTTGATGACTCTGAAAGTGAGGAAGACTGGGAGAGACAACCAAGAAAGCGTGCAGAGCCTAAAAAAGAAAAGCCAAAGAGTAGGAGTGCATTGCCTGTGAAATCCCTTGACGGCACAATGCTGAAACTCAAGGAAGATATAGAGCCTGACGACTTACAAATCGAATCCAATGCATTTGAAGGGGTTACAGTGCTTGATGATGGTCGAATGAGTAAAGAAGAAGAAAAAAAGCGTATTGCAGCCATAAAACAGCAGAAGGACGAAGAGTTGAGGGCCATCAAGAAAAGGGAAAAAGAAGAACGGGAAGCACTCAAACAAAAGCTTGAGATCTCGCAAACTATCCGGGAGGAAAAGGACAAGGATAAAAAATACAAGGAAGAGGCGTTATTGTGCTTGAAAGAATGCGCGACAATATCAGAAAGACTTGAAAAGGCCAAATTTGTGATTGCAAAGTCATCACAGTCCCTTCTCAGCAGTCCGGAACATCATTTGCGCAAGCAAATGCCTATATTATTAGAGCTGGTCGGAGATTATGATCCAAATGTATCCAGACTATCAATGCTTAGTATCTTAGCTGTGATGAGGGATATTATTCCTGCATACAAGATTAGACCACAGCATGAGAGGGAGAAGGATGATGTAGTTCAATCAAAAGAAGTACAAGAGCTATGGGCCTTTGAAAACCTGCTGCTCAAATCGTATCAGGCATATTTGAAAATCCTTCTCAAAGCCTTCAAGAACCAAAAGGAAGGCTCAAATTCTGCGCTTGCTCTGAGCAGAGTTTCTGCCACTTGCCTGTCTTCGCTAGTAATTGCAGCCCCCCATTTTAATTTCGCAGGGGATATACTACAAGTCGTGGTGCCTGGAATAGCAAATAAAGACAGAGATATTAAGAATTGCTGTGCGAATGCAATTAAAACATTGGTCCGAGAGGCCCTGCTTTCTGCAGATAGTGGTCAATGTGCAGTAGAAGCAACCCAGCTTCTTGCAGATTTTGTAAAGAGAAGAAAATGCGTTGGTCTTCCTCCAGATGTAGTTTCATGCCTTATGGATTTCATATTCCCAGATATTTCCTCAGCTGAAGACTTTGACGTGGCTAAAAAGTCGAAGAAGAAGAAGAAGAAGAAGAAAAAGGGAGGCAAGGACGAAGTCAGCAAAGCATTCAAGGAAGCCCAGGCGGTCATTGACAAGGACACGCGACGATATCAACAATCTGCTGTTCTTGAAGCAATGTTTGAGTTATATTTCAGGGTTCTAAAGACTACAGAGGGATCTCTCAAAGGTATGCAGGCCTCAAGTCAGCACACAGGATGGTCCCCAAACAGATTTGCAAAGAGGTTTCCTCTCCTTGCTCCTACTCTCCAAGGTCTCGCAAAATTTGCACACCTGATCAGCGTTGATTACTTTCATGACATTGTTTCGACGATAGAGAGCATTTTGGAGAGTCCTTGCGTGCCACATGATATTAGGTGCCGATGTCTACTGACAGCATCAGATATTTCCAGGGGGCAAGGAGAGTCTCTGAATGTTGATAGAGCAGCGTTGTTTAAAGCATTATACAAGGTGATGTATTCGGTGACAGAGAGTTCCATGGAAGAAGATGATCAAAAGTTACCGGCGAAATTAACACCAGAAACAATGCATAGTTTTTATCCACCCTCCGCTATGATACCCATGCGTGATGTTGAGGATTCACCCCAGTATCTGTTAACCAGGGTCGTGGAAGAAATGCTTCTTGATTCTCAAAAAACTCTGGATATTCATAGACAGGCAGCATTCACAAAGCGAGCAGCGACCGTTGCCCTGCAAGCCACAGATAGTGGTTTAGCACTTGCAATGCTCTATGTGATATACAGAATGTTGAAGAGATATCCGAAATTACGGAGTATGATTGAAGATGACGAAGGTGCTGGACCATCAACAAATTATTTTAGTGCCATTGTGTCAAAGAATCAAGGACAGAAAACATCAGTAGAGTATGCTAATGAGGATCCCTCAATTCACTCTGGAGCGTTGTATACCCCACTTTGGGAGTTGTCAGTCTTGTCAGCCAATCATACAAACCCAGGAGTGCGCAAGGCTGCCGCATTTGTATCTCTGATGAGTGTTACCGCGGCAAATGCTGCAGCTACAGGAAGCACAGGAGATGGCGTAGCTGCACTTTCATCTCTATTTCCCACCAACCAGGCATCAAATCTGTCCCCATCTGCTGTCTGCATGTTTAATACGACGCAGAATGGTAAGTTTCGTCCATTGGTTACTTCTGAGAGTACATTACGTCGACGGGAGAGGAAATCATACCCCAAGAGCCCTGATAATGCTCCCAAAAGTGGCACTACCAATGGGGGTTGGGTTGGAGTGCTAGATGCGAAAAGCCCATACATACAAAAATATACAATTGAATAGAATCAACTGAATATGTAATTTTGTGAGACCTGGTCTTTTGGAATTGCATCATACCTCCCACAAATGTTTTGACATGCACTGGATACCATGCTGTTGGATGTCTACCATGTAGCAGCCACACATGCATGTGCCATGCATGCCGGGACGGCCCTGGACATGTTGGAGCGGTCAGGTCCTCCAAACTGTTCCGTAACGGTTAAGAGCAACCGTTCGTGAGAATTGGAGATATTAATATCATAATTATCACTATAAAGTTAAAAAATAGCTTTGGAAGGTGGCAAAACGCCTGAGGTACAGTGCACTATGTTTTACGTGCCGCGAGTTTATACAACCTTTGTCAGCCTGACGCTGTTACTTTCGCTCGTCGTCGCTGACAAAAGTTGCACATATACGGCTAAAGATGAAAATATTGCCCGCTATCTATTTGAATTGTGGAATAATCGACAGAGCAAGTGCGAGTCCGGTGGAGACTTTCTGAGAGATCCGAAAGAAATTTCTTACAGCGTGAAAAGTTTTTGCCAATCCTCTGGATCCGGTGGGACAATCTTAATGACACCTACCTACTCATATAAGAATTGCAAATCGAAAAAGATCGAATCTTTGACTCTGCAAGCAGTGGTGAAAAACTGTGCTGAAAATGGCAACAACCCCATTCTAAACCCTTTCAAGTATACTGTTGCCAAGGTGCAAAAGATGCCTACAGGATACACTTGTCCTTCTGGATTCGAACAGATAAAGATAGAGTCTGATCCAGACAAAGACTTTACCCGGGAGTGGGAATTTAGGCATGCTGTCGAGAATGTTTACAAGTATGGCAACAATACCTCAACAGGAGGCAGTCTTGCCTCACTCAAGGGGTGCAATGCGTATGTTTCGACCACAACAGATAAGGCATGTTACAATGCTAAAACAAATCAGTACCAAGGCTACGCAACGATACGGGTGGAGTGCTTGAGCAATGGCAAGACAGAGAAAATTCCAGTGTACATTGATGCTACTGATATAGGACGATCAAGATGTCCATGGCCCGAATTCTTGGAAAAATCTCCTGGATACGATCCAAATTTCAAATTTATAAACTCTTCAGTATCTGCAGCGTCTCCTACCGCAAGCTCCAGTGATTCAAAAGCCTCATCTGGATTGCAGACTGCTATCTCATGCATCAAGAAGAAGAATATTGCCATTATCACCTCTGGACCTGAACTGATACTGAAATCTCAGGTATGGAATAAATTAAATGACACCAATATAGCCCTTTCCATCGTGGAACCACAGACAACAGACCAAGTAAGTGGGGCCATGGAGTGTCTCTTTGAGAGTGGTGTAAAAGCCATACCAAAATCAGGTGGTCATAGTTACGATGGATATTCTGTTTTACCAACGGCCGTGACGATCGACTTTAGTAAAATGAGATCTGTCAAGTTGAATAAAGATAATACGGCTACTGTTCAAGGTGGGGCTCGCCTTGGGATGATTTACTATCAAGTCTGGACACAATCATCTGGAACACGTGGTGCCGTTGGAGGCACTTGCCCAGCCGTTGGTGTCGGTGGACACGTACTTGGAGGAGGAATAGGTACGATTTTCTTATTCAAACAGCAATATTATAGAATTGGTGTCATATAAACAGCAACTGTTGTGCAGGATTCCTGAACAGGATGTATGGGCTTGCCTGTGATCAGTTGGTATCACTAACAATGGTAAATTTCAAGGGCGAAGTTCTACAAGCAAGTGCCAAAGATAATCCAGACTTGTTCTGGGCATCCTGTGGTGGTGGAGGGGGAAATTTTGGAATTGTTACCGAATTTAAACTCAACACAGTTCCTGTACCGCCAAAGGTCACATACTTTACTTTCAAGGTCACGAAAGGTGCTGTTGACTATTTGCTCCACCTGCAAAACACTGTATCCAAGGTTGCAGATCCACGGATAGGAGGTCTCCAGGTCAATCCAGAATCAAAGAACTCTGTGGCAAATGAAGGTCTATTCCTTGGCACAGCAGCAGAACTAGATGCTGCCTTGAAATCATCACAATTGTCAAGTTGGGCTACCAACTTGAAGAAAAAAGAAATGACTTGGATTGATTCCGTGGTTCAGTTTGCTGGCTCAGATATGGGTAACAAGAAATCACCAAAGGATATGATGGACATTGACTATATTGAGACTGTCGGAAGAGATTATTTTAATTTGAATTCTCTGTACGTCTTGGAATCGAATCCATTACCCGCTTCCGCATTCCAGGACATGCTTGATTGGATTCAGAATAATCCAGATGGCTTTGTAGAATTTGACTTGCTGGGGTCAAAAGGTCAAGTGAGCAAGGTGAAGCCCGGAGATTCTGCATACGACTACAGGAATGCACTCTACTCGCTTCAATACGGAAATGAATGGTTAAATCCAAAGCGTTCCAATAGCCTGATTGCCCAGACTCAGTTGTTGACAGCCAAGATGGGTGCCTATTACAAGACAAATAGTCCACCAAGAGTGATCAATTACCTGGATGTTCAGACGCCATCAATGACAGGATATTATGGATCTAATTTACCACGCTTGAGGTCTATCAAGGCAAAGTATGATCCATTGAACTATTTCTCATGGCCATTGAGTATTCCACCACCAAGCCAAGGGAACTTGGAAAGTGAAGCAGCTCCAGAACAGTCTGCCAGTCAACGATTGACCTTTTCTTTAATAATCATCCCGTGGATGGTATACATGCATGCATTGTTGTTGTAAATCAAACTCAAATGTACTGGGTATGTCCATATTGTTGATGAAACCAGTGCATGCATGGCGCCATGCCATGCAACCTTCTAGAAGGTTCTCTTGGATTCTTCATGCGGCGTGACTGGGATGGATGGTATAAGAAGGACCTGATCACCTCTGCATTCCATATTTTAAACTAATACTTTAGTATTGTGAGATTATATTGCGATCATAATGACCAAAGCAGTAGGGTACGTCTTCTGTCGTCCAGTCAAACAGTTGTGGGGACACGCCGATCAATCTTGCCCGATGAGCATATAGCCGTCACTGTTGACATGCTGCACCAATTAATATCAGATATATAACTGATATTCATTGTGGTGGCAAATACAGTGTCTGTGGTGTGGCTTTGATTTCGAAGGATTGCTTCTAGAAGGTCCATCGACTCTTCCAGAAGCCCAAGATCAACGGCGGTCACGCATTCTGATTCGACCTTGACTATTTACTAACGATTGATTTGTTTGTGTTGCAGAATCGATTTGGGAACAACCTACTCCTGTGTTGGAGTGTGGCAGAATGACAGAGTGGAGATCATTCCAAACGAGCAGGGAAACAGAACAACCCCCTCATACGTTGCTTTCACTGATACAGAGCGTTTGGTAGGAGATGCTGCCAAGAATCAGGTGGCTCTTAACCCACATAACTCTGTGTTCGATGCTAAGCGTTTGATCGGACGCAAGTTTGATGAACCAGCCGTGCAGCATGACATGAGCCACTGGCCATTCAAGGTGACCAAGGGACCAGGTGACAAGCCAATGATCCAGGTCACTTACAAGAACGAGGAGAAGATATTCTCTCCAGAGGAGATTTCCTCCATGGTTCTTGTAAAGATGAAGGAGGTCGCGGAGACCTACCTTGGAGGTGAGGTAAAGCAGGCTGTCGTGACTGTCCCAGCTTACTTCAATGACTCTCAGAGACAGGCTACCAAGGATGCTGGAGTAATTGCCGGGCTTGAGGTTTTGCGTATCATTAACGAGCCAACTGCTGCTGCCATTGCATATGGATTGGATAAGAAGTCTGAAGGGCACAGGGAGAGAAATGTGTTGATCTTCGATCTTGGAGGTGGTACCTTTGATGTGTCCTTGTTGACCATTGACGAGGGAATCTTCGAGGTCAAGGCCACTGCTGGAGATACACATCTCGGAGGAGAGGACTTTGATAACAGATTGGTGACTCACTTCACCAACGAATTCAAGAGAAAATACAAGAAGGATATCACTGGAAACCCACGTGCCTTGAGACGTTTGAGAACCGCATGTGAGCGTGCAAAGAGAACTTTGTCCTCTTCTTCCCAAGCTTCCATTGAGATCGACTCCTTGTTCGAGGGAGTTGATTTCTACTCCTCCATCACTCGTGCTCGTTTCGAGGAGCTTTGCATGGACTTGTTCCGCAAGTGCATGGACCCAGTAGAGAAGTGCTTGAAGGATTCCAAGATGGACAAGGGATCAGTGCACGATGTCGTCCTTGTCGGAGGATCCACTCGTATTCCAAAGGTACAACAGTTGTTGAGCGACTATTTCAATGGAAAGGAGTTGAACAAGAGCATCAACCCAGATGAAGCTGTTGCCTATGGAGCTGCAGTCCAGGCCGCTATCCTGACTGGAGAGACCCACGAGAAGGTTCAGGACCTCCTCTTGCTGGATGTCACCCCATTGTCCCTTGGTCTTGAGACTGCAGGAGGAGTGATGACCACTTTGATCCAACGTAATACAACTATTCCAGCAAAGAAGGAACAGGTTTTCTCCACATACGCTGATAATCAGCCAGGAGTGCTGATTCAGGTCTTTGAGGGAGAGAGAGCACGTACTTCAGAAAACCATTTGCTTGGAAAGTTCGAACTCAGTGGAATCCCACCTGCTCCACGTGGAGTTCCTCAGATTACTGTGACATTTGACATTGATGCCAACGGTATCTTGAATGTATCTGCTGAGGACAGAAGCACAGGAAAGTCTTCTAGAATCACCATTACAAACGACAAGGGAAGGTTGTCCAAGGAAGAGATTGAGCGCATGGTTTCTGATGCTGAGAAGTTCAAGGCCGAGGATGAAGAAGTCCGCAAGAAGGTTGAGGCCAAGAATGGGCTTGAGAACTATGCTTACAGCGTGAAGAACACCTTGTCTGATCCTCAGATGGAAGGAAAGGTAGATGCAGGTGACAAGGAAAAACTTGAGAAGCTTGTCCAGGAGACCATTGACTGGCTCGACGCCAACCAGCTCGCCGAGGTCGACGAGTTTGAGCACAGAAAGAAGGAACTCGAGGAGGTTGCCAACCCAATCTTCTCCAAGCTCTACCAGGCTGCAGGTGGTGCTCCAGGAGGTATGCCAGGAGGTATGCCAGGAGGTATGCCAGGTGGTATGCCAGGAGATATGCCAGGTGCCCCTCCAGCTGGTGGCCCAACTGTCGAGGAGGTCGACTAAATATTCAACTAGTTGTGATCTCTGTCACATGTTATTGATATACAATTCATTTGCTAGACATTATTTCAAATAAAAGATGCAAAACTGCATGTGTAACTTGTACTCAAGAATCTTTTTTATCGCCGTGAAATGCACAATGCAAGCTCTTCCCATTGGCTTGCTGATCTTCACAACACTTTTTTAGCGCTTCTACTTCCCACTGACACCTATCCATATCAAATCTCGTCTCTCTCATACATTTCTGGAAACGACAGGCCCACACCTTACATGCTTCAGTTGGTTGCCCATCCAGCATTATCGGCATCGTTTATCCCTCAAAAAGCCTTTCCAACGAAATAATTTTGAAAGTAGAGATACAATTTATGATACAGACACTGTTAAAGCGGTATGGATGCACGTGACGGTGTTCAAACAACACAGTGCCACATTCCATGTGAATGCGCGAGCTCCCTCAAAAACACCAGAGAATGTCGAATTCTCTTCTACGCCATCGTATCAATACATAAGTTCAATGTATAATATTTTTAATGTATCCAGGTATATAGAGACCTACATTTTTACCGCGGTAAGGGGCGGTACCACCGGTGGTTTAACTTTTTAAATTCAAAATTTTGAATTCGAATTCGTGGATTATATGTAGTCTAGCTAGAATGCGGAATCTTCGTTAAATTGTATCATTAATTAATAATATTTTTTGACTGATGTGGTATCTATGGATCGACTAGCATGGGAATCTGTGGTTTTCATCAATACACAAAACATTACCTGGAACAGCAACATATTCGCTCATATGCAAACAAACGTGTAGGGATTGATGCTTCTGCTTGGTTACATCGTGGTTCTGTTCCATATGCATGGGATATATTCAATGGAACGGAACCTTGGAAGCAGCATACAGGTGCTCAACCACCTTGGGTTGAGTTTCCCATGAGACTTTTTCACATGCTTGTGTCATTCGATGTTCACCCTGTCTTTGTATTTGATGGGTGTACATCTCCTGCAAAAGCACCAACGTCTCTAGCTCGTAGAACAAAGAAAGAAAAGGCGAAACAGAGGGCATTAGAGAGCGTCAAAATGGGGAATTATAGTGAGGCTGCAAGGCTCATGCAGCAGGCTTTTGATGTAACACATGATATGGCAGGAGACTTGATTGCTGAACTCAAATCTCGAGGTATAGAATTTGTGGTGGCCCCATATGAAGCTGATGCGCAGCTAGCATACTTGTCAAGGATCCCTGTGGAGAATGGGGGTGTCAATGCAGTCATCACAGAAGACTCGGATCTTGTGGCATATGGATGTACATCCATTTTGTTCAAATGCTCTCCTGAAGGGTGTGTGCAGGAACTTAGGAAGGAACGATTGTTTGGTCCGTCTGAACCCATCCTTGAAGCCCATCTAAGAGAGGAGAATACCCAAAGCAGATCGAAGGATACATTTGTGCGGTTTGACGACTGGACTGACGATCAAATGTGTCTACTATGTATTTTATCTGGCTGTGACTTTTTACCAAGCCTTGTGGGGATGGGATTCAAGACAGCATATGCTCTGGTGAAGCAAGGCAAGACAGTAGAGAAGACGTTGGCCATGATGAAAACCCATGCTCGATGGTCAACATTGATGACAGATGAATATGCAGATAGTGTTAAAAAAGCTTTCGAGACATTTAGGTACTCGCTTGTGTATGACAAGAAGTTGTCTAAAGCTGTCCATCTCCAAGACCTCCCAGAACATCTCTGTGATCAAGGTTATGACCATCTTGGCCCACCCATGGATCCAGATGCCATCTATAAAATTGCACATGGCATCATCAATCCTAGTTCTAAAGAAGAATATCAGATATCCACCAAAAACCATGGGCAATGGCATGAGGCCAGGCAACAGCCAAGGAACACAGAGGGTATCTTTGCTCATGTGTACTCCCAGACTTCTAGTGACAATGGGAGAGATGAAACAAGCAAGACATCGTCTCTTTCGCTCTTTTTTGAATCATACAACAAGTCAAAAAGCACTGTCACAGTGAGCAAAGGGAGCTCAGTGGTTGTACACGGTACCAAAAGGCCATCCTCCTCCAACCCACTGACATCTCGAGGTAAGGATTTCCCAAAACAGACAAGGACCATGAAGGATTTCTTCGGACCAAAACAAGCACCCAAGTCATAGTAGTAGCTGACTTTAATTTTGGTCTGTTGGCGGAGTACTTGCAAGTGCTACTCGAACGAATTGGTTCTAGAATGGGGACGTCCCCATGTTGTACAACAAAGTCGACTTTGTTCAAATCTCTTGCAAGCTTGCATGTCCACTCGTTGCCCTCGAGCATGAATCTACAAAAGAGTCTTTGAAGTTGAATAAAATACACTATTATTACATATTTAATGACAATTTATGATATATATGCCAAAGATATGGAGTCCCATTCCAAGGTTTGAGATCATCATGTCTGACGTGTTTCTGACAGGACGAGGACCTGAAGCAGTCATGGGCTCCGTCGACTGAAAGCTATGAACTCGATCACATATGATTTAGAACAGGGGAGAGAACCCCAACCCCAACCGACAGGAGTCCAGGAACCCTTATCCTTCCAGAGGGTTGAAGAAAATGAACACGAAACCAAAAAGAATAATGACGGGGACTCATCCTCAATTTCATCCCTAGCTAAGCAAGAATCGGAAGAGATGCCGAGAGAATGTCGTATTTGCTTATCAACAGACGAGAGTGATTCAATGGTTCAGCCATGTTTGTGCAAAGGTTCACTCCAGTGGGCACATGAGTCTTGTCTGCAGTCATGGGTTCATGAGCGAAGACAATTGATGTGCGAAATTTGCAAGTCTACGTACAAGGAGGAATACCTGCCAACTCTGCAGAATGAATTGTGTACATCTGATCATCACACTGTATCCACATCCCAGTCAGTGGCTGATAGGAGCAGGAGAAGGAGGATGTTGAAAACATTTGCGATCGTGTCATCCATTGTGGTGGTATTGACAGCAGCACTGGTGCTTCTTGGTCTGAATGCAAATGATCACACCTGGGCTGCAATTGCTCTTCGTGTGCTAGCATTTGGATTGCCAATGTTGATTATCCTTCGATGCATCCTTATTTGGTACCAGGGACGCACAGTCTACTCTTGAATACGAAAACGATCTGGTTGGATTTATATACATTAAATAGTTAGTAATTGAATTGAATACGAGTTAGCAATACACAACGGTCTGTAAAGAAAGGAGTAATGGCATCCTCACGAGCAAGGACATCACTCGTGAAATTAGTAACTCAAACTGTAGAAAGGGGGATACGCTCTGGTATGACACAACAACAAAAACGTTCAGTAGGAAATCTACCTGTTAAATCGAACAAGTACGTCGAAGATTTCGGAGCACGTAGAGAGACGATAGAGAAGGAGTTTCAATGGGATGGACAGACTGTTAGGAGGATTGCATTGTGGGGAGTATTGGCACCATATGGAATCTATCGCATGATGGTGTATGAATTTGATAGTACTGATGAGTTTGGATCCAAGCCAAAGAGGGATTTGTGGGGATCCAGCTCATCATGAGGATTTCTTTTCTTCTTCTTTTTTGCCTGGAGAATAGCCTGTTGTTGATTCATATTTCGTACACATGTATATATGATACGTATATATCTAAACTATACCATGGCGATAGAGATTTCGTCTTGATACTTTGTGCTTCAAACAACTGCTTTGCTCAAGGAGGAACTTGCGCTCCTTCTCTGTGAAGTGGGGTATGATGAATCTATACCATGGCCCTCCTCCTAATACCTCGCATACATTCTCTCTCCAAGAACCCCTGTCATGAGGCCATGGATCTATACTTTCTTTTTCGTACGCCTCAATGGTGGTCATGTTCTTTCGAATCAGGTTACCATGCATGATGAGGAATCCAATCAATGCAAGGGTGAAAGCTGCAGTGAACACAAACGACATGAAGGATACGATTGACGTAATCACATCCATTCCTCCCAATCTTGCAGGTTCTGTGACAAATATGACGCATGGCTGGAATAATAGAGCAGCACTCAAGATGCATGCCAGGCATGTCCATCCCAGGAACAAAACAAATGATTTGTAGTTCAGTGCACCAATGGTATTCGTCATCCACACACAATAGTGATCCATCTTTAATACGCATGCGTTTTTCATGGAACAGTGATGCGACCGTGGGGGCTTCCATCTCCTGCATTTCTTGCACCAACGTGGTCGGGTGGCATACAAGTAGGCCACGTGTGCCCTACCCTTTTTGCCATCATCAAGGGCTTCTGCACTGTATTCTTCCAAGTCTTTTGAGTATTTATCCAATACATCTATTCTATACATATCATCGTATCGCATGAGGTTGCATTCTTCTTCAGAGAAATCCTCTGGAGAGAAAGGAAACCACGAATCTGGAACCTGCCCTGGGCAATCAGCCATAGTTCTCACATAGCACCATGTCAGCATACCAATTGTACCAGCATATACACAAGAAATCATAGTGTACCATAATTGCCCACCAACATGTGGTTTCATATCATGACTTGGGAATTGGCGACCATTATGAATGCCAGGAAGGAGAGCTTGTGTCCACACAGAGTAATTAGCCATGGCCACAAGACCCCCAACGATTGCGATCATGAAAGACTTTCCCAGATATTTCAGCCACATACATGATTTGAATACGTTCAAAAAATCCATGGCATACACCTGGGCCGAGTGTTTCCTAGTGATACCTGGTGCTCCTGGTGTCATGGTGTATCTTTCTACTACTTGCAGGGGACATGTACGTCTCTTCCAGTATCTTGGACTCAACCCTACTATTTCATGTCAGATGTGATGACACACACAAACGGTGTGTTTCCAGGAAGGTTTATTTTGAAGAAGGAACGCAGTTCAGTTTGGTTGGTCAACAAACTGAACAAACTGAAATCACGCGTCGTATCTTTGTATACTTTATGTAAACCAATATATTGAAAATACATTAGAATTTGGTGAAAGTTTGTCACAATTTTGTTCTCTACGTTTTCTAGAGCAAAATGACATTTTAAAATCTGAGTTGAGTTTTAAAAATGCATGAGAGCAATATCCCAGAGCTAGCCAACGAAACCATGGCTTATATTATAAAATTAAAGATAGAATAAGTACCACAATGTGCCTCTGAGAAGTATTGGACTGTCCCGTCCTTGTCCATGCAACGTAGTCGAGACACCATGCCAGCATTGAAAAACAGAAAACGAGGGACAGCGCACGCAGGATGGATAGAATTGCCTGCCAAGCATGGAACACGAGAAGAGGTTCATTATGTGTGGAACGGAAAGCGCCTTATTGGGGAAGATGCGTTTTTTGACGAGAAACGCGACGCTCATAATACTGTGCAGAGGCATGTGCAACAGAGGTTGGAGAGCATCAAATCTGCCTTCTTTCCGAGACCAGAGCTTGTTACTCCTGATTATTGGGAATATGTGAAATGGAGGGGATGGCATCGATTGTTTTCTTCAATGTCTTCGATATTCTCGACGCAAAGTTTGTTACTTGCCGTTGGGGTTGGAGCAAAAAAGACTCTGCCTGCTGCAGCAGGAATCAATTGGGTCCTTAAGGATGGTCTTGGGAGGCTGGGACGTTTGACAATGGCTACTCGGTTTGGAGAATCATTTGATTCAGATTTGAAGAGATTCAGATTTGCATCGTCACTGCTGTATGGAGGCGCTCTTGCTCTTGATTACCTGACACCACTGGTTCCAGGATACTTTCTGCCCATGGCTGCTGTTGCAAATATTGGGAAATCGGTGGGTTTGACGACATATATTTCAACACAACCAGCATTTTATAAATCATTTGCAAAATCAGAAAATATTGCTGATATTTCAGCCAAGGCCCAAGCTCAGCAAATGGCTATTGATACCCTTGGTCTCGCTCTGGCAGTATCTCTAAACTTGGCTGTTAGGCGAAATGCTACCTATGCTAGAATGCTTCCATTGGCTATGTTTCCGATCTTAGTTCCCGGTGACTTATATTCAATTTATCATGAACTTCGATCAGTTCATCTGAGAACATTAAACAAAGAGCGGGCAGAGTTTATTGCAGCTTGTTTTGTGAATTCTGGGGACATACCAACACCGGAGATTGTGAGCGAGCAGGAAAGGTTCATCCTTCCTCCTAGTACAGCGTTAGGAGACTATCCATTAGATATTCAATCGTTGGATAGATCCATAGAAAGTAAAGGTGATGTAGATGCCTTCTTACTGCCATCCCAGAGGAGGAAGAAATATTTCATCTGCTGTGGAGATAGAGATACAAACTAATATCAGGACCACAGCGAAATATATAATAAAAACATGCCTTCCTGGAAAAATTACAGACTGCTTCATAATATTTTACTATCACACCTTTAGTATGAATGCAAGCTCAATAAAAAAATTATTCTTTGAATCAATCTTTCAAATCAAGGGAAGTCAACTGACACCTCACGATTCATATACTTATTACTTGTGACTTCAGGTTACTGAAAAATCAGTTTAATGACAGATCAATCCTTATCAGCTTTCCCAATATACTTGTAACCTATACCATAAATAGTCTGGATATATGCGGGGGTACTCTTGTTGTCATAAATTTTGTGGCGGATATTTTTTATATGCGCATCTATAGTCCTGTCATACCCTTCAAAATCATATCCTAGAATCACATTGACCAGCTTAAGCCTGGTAAATACCTGCCCCGGACGTCCGGCAATGCACTGAAGGATTTTGAATTCAGCAGGTGTTCAGAATCCTTGCGGATTGTACTGCATATGTCCTCGCCATCCATAATATTAATAGTAAGACTACAATTAAACTATATAACCAATCGCCACCCTAATAACATGATAAATTTATTTCATGATATTTCTCAGATCTCTTCACATTGTCTTCAAAATCATCATGTATCTTATTACACAGATAAAGCACATATCCCGTTGGACCGCTTGAGAAAACTGATCGTTGAGCAACCAGTTGTCAATGTAAAGCACAGAGGTTGAAGCGGAGGTTGACTTGGTCATTGAGTTAAGGAGCATCTGTTGAGTATCTTTGGTAAAAGCCTCCCTTAATCGGACAGACCAATGAATTAAACATATTAGTAATTAATTAACAAAATTCATAAGAATTTTGAACAGGCGAGGTACGTCCCAAAAAAGGAGTGAGAAATGAAAAAGTTTTTGATTGTCCTGGCAGGAATATTTGTTTTTATGGGAAATACATATGCGCACAGTTTTAACTCTGTATTTAATTTAGATGACATGAAGGTGAAAACTTCTGTTGCTCAGAGCCCTCTTAAAGTCGGAGCAAACGATGTGACTATCCAGTTGATTGACGGTAGTGGTGTAAATATTAAGAATGCAGAGATTTCTGTTTATTTCTTTATGCCGTCCATGCCTGCTATGAATTATGAGGTTAAAACCTCTGCCAATGGTATGAAGTATGCTGCAGTCATCAAACCGACAATGCCTGGAAAATGGGCTGCTGATATAAAGATCAAAAAAGACGGCAAAGAGCTGAAAAAGGTAAAGGTCGATTTTGAGGTCAGGTAATAAGATGTTGATGGAGATGCTATGAAAATGAAGACTGTTGCAAAA
>PJEL010000354.1_pt1 | contig 54870 bp, 44 predicted proteins | sample 1853271 | NCBI WGS metagenome assembly PJEL01 (sample SAMN08108733, study PRJNA415343) | Invertebrate metagenome, whole genome shotgun sequencing project. | host: Globobulimina | place: Sweden: Gullmar Fjord | collected 2015-08
GTGAATCGCTTCTTCATTCGTGCCTCCTTGTTGAGTGTTTTTATTTTACACTCTAACTACATGTGGCACAATTTCCGGGGGGTATTCCCAAATAACAACGTTCAAACCTTTCTATCTAACTACTAAACTCCTATATTCCAAGAACTTACACCTCACCCTGTGATATACTTCTTTAATGGCAAATATACTGATTGACGGGTACAACCTTATAGGCATCGGGCATAACAACCTGGAGAAGGCGCGCAATGATATCATTGAAAAGCTCTCTCTGTATGCAAGGCTCAAGGGCCATGATATCACCATAGTCTTTGACGCATGGAAGGCAGGGGAGTCTGTTGAGAACAGGACAAAGTCCGGGAGATTGACCGTAATATATACGAGGGTGGCTGAAAAGGCTGACCAGGTGATCATAAGAAAACTTGATAAGTTTGACAAGGCATGGATAGTCGTCAGCTCAGACAGGGAGATATATGATGCGGCTTTAGGCAAAGACCTTGCCGCGATAACGTCAGAGGAGTTTGAGAATAAGCTCTACAGCGCCTTAAGGATCGATGATGGTGATGCGTATGATAACTTCATTGATGATAGTGACCATGACTATCAGGCCGGGGGCAATCCACGGAAGCTTTCAAAGAAGGACAAAAAAAGGTTACAGGCTCTGAAAAAACTTTAAATTTACTACACCCCACCTAGCCTCCCCTTGGTAAAGGGAGGAACGTTTATATAATCCCCTCTTATCCAAGGAGGGGTTAGGGGAGGTTAATGATAATGCTGTTGGTTTGTAAAAACAGGAACTAAAAGACACCCATAGGTATCAGAATTACTCTCTCCAGACAAAAGCCTCCAGCCCGTCTACCTCGGTACTTGCTGCTTCAAAACCTGAACGGTCAAGAAGTGAAAAAACAGCCTGCCTGCTCATGAATATGCTGTTGCCTGAAGCATACTTCTGCATATGGCCCGCTATATCTATGACACGGTCGCTCATCTCAGCCATTGGCATAGATTCATCAAAATGCACAGATCCTGAATTTATCCCACAGCGTATCTTGAAATCCTGTTTTATAGCCTTTACATTCTTATTAAAATCAGCAAGTGTCACAATCACATCCTTTCCAGCTTGTACAGCATTCTCAAGTGACGGGAAGCATATCATTACACCGTCAGGGGTCCACGCAGACTTCTTGGCTTCATTCTGGTTCATCTTATCCTCTACCATCTGTTTGTACTCACGGAAATCATGTTCAATAACAGCCTTCTCCTCACCTACTTTCATACCAGTTGAATCCATGATGTCTATAGATAGAAAAGCGAGATCCTTACCATAGGTGTCAAGCTTCTTTTTGGTGTCGGCAAAAAGTTTAACAAGGTCTTCACGACTGTTCTTTTCAGATGCTGCAGTCTTTACCGGCTGTGGTTTTACACCTGCTGCATAACCCTTGTTAGCTGTATTTGCAGCTGCATTGCTTTTGGAATAGTTCCCATAGGAAGATAAGTCATCATGGTGCTTCCGCTGATAGTTAAAGAAATAAGATAAAGCCGCCAGAATCGCCACAAAAGACAACCATACAAGATTTGCACTAACATCAAAAGGGATCAGGTTGAGAATGAATGATGAAAATTTATCATCGAAATTGATCAGGGACATGAATAGATTAAATGGCAGAATATTTTCAAGCAGAGGCAAAGCAATCGGTATTATAAAGAAAGGGATAAGCGCCAGCGAAGCTATGCTTAACCAAAGATTTACAACAGCCATATTTTTGTTGTGCTCTTTATTTTCGTTCTTTCCCATATTGATAACTATTACTTAAAATATCTCCGTAACCAAAAAATATTAACTACTGTGCCCTACCTCTCTATGAAATTCTGCATAGCATCCGAGTCAACCATAACTCTTCCGCTGGATGACCTCACCATTCCCTCTTTCTGAAACTTGCTCATAGTCCTGATCGATGTCTCAACAGTGGTTCCTACCATCTCGGCGATCTCCTGCCTTGTAAGGTGAAACGCTATCTTCTTGAATCCTTCTTCATCAGTCCCTGCCTTCTCAGATAGTTTAAGCAGAAGTGAGGCTATCCTGATCTCAACGCGCTCGGTAGCAATATTCTTGAGTGTCTCATGCGCATTCCTGAGTCTGTCACTGAAATAACTGATTATAGACAGGCTGAGAGATGGGTGTGCCTCCATGACCGCAAAAAGATCCTTGCGGCTTATGCGTATGACCTTTGCATGTTCCATCGCCTCTGCTGAAGCAGGAAAAGGCCTCTTATCAAGTACCGCCACTCCTCCAAAGACATCTCCGGAAGAGATTATCTCAAGGATAACATCCTTACCCTTCAAAGAATGTTTCACAACCTTTACCCTGCCCTCTGCGACCATGTAGAACCAGTCTGACGGATCCCCCTCAATAAAGATGGTCCCATCCTTCTTAAAATCATGCTCCGTAAAGGAAGTGGCTATCTCCGCAAGCTCCTCATCAGACAGAGCAGAAAAGACATCATTCTTTTTTAATATATCAACAATCATAAAGTTGCCTTACAACTACGCCTGCTGTATTAAACAGGATAATAATTATAGCACGATTTGGAGCACTATTTTGAATTCTCAAGACAATTTATCCAGTAGATAAATATCATTAATTATGATTTATATATGAAAAACATTATGCTATAATATCAGCGTTTAATACATCTTTTTCAATATCTCCCTAATAATAGTGATAATAAATTGAAGATCAAGGTTTTAGGCTCTTCAGGAGCCCGCATGCCCGGCCATAATCTTCCGGCATTTCTGCTGGATGACTTCCTTCTTCTTGACGCCGGCACATCAAGCTGTGTCCTCAGCAAAATGGCCCAGCAAAAGATCCGTCATATTCTGGTGACACATGCCCACCTTGACCATATTAACAGCATCCCCTTCTTTCTTGAGAATATGGTCAGCGACAACTACAATCCGCCGCTGACCGTTATAAGCGGTAAGGATGTCCTCAGGGATCTTAAGAAGAATATATTCAACAATAAGATCTGGCCGGACTTTACAACTATTCCAAACAAGACCAAACCTATCCTAAAGTTTCAGGAACTTGCTACCGGAACCTGTATCAAGGTCGGCAGTTATCAAATCTGTACAGCCAGGGTGAATCACGCTGTGCCTGCATACGGCTTTATAATAGAGGATCCAAAGGGGAAATCACTTGTGTATACAGGTGATACCGGACCCACCAGGAAGATATGGAACATGATGAAGGATCATGACGTAAGCGGACTTATTATCGAGGTCGCATTCCCTGACTCAATGAAGAAACTGGCCCTTATATCAGGGCATCTCACCCCTTCTCTGCTGGCTGAAGAACTGAAGAAGATGTCAAAGATTCCGGACAGAATATTTATTACTCACATCACTCCATCCCACAGGCAGGTTATCAAGAAGGAACTCAAAAGGATCAAGGGTGTCAATATAGAAGTGATCAATGACAAGACTGTAATAAAGCTGTAAGTCACATCCTGACTTCTTACTTACTTCTCTGTAAGCTTCACGACCTTATCCTTATCTGGATCTGTAATTACAGATGTCTCATCAGGGCCTAAAGCAGTGACCTTGTAAAGCCCTACAGGCTTATCCTTGCCTTTGACTATAACCCTTTCAAGCCCTTCAACAAAAACATGACCTATCCTGTTACTCTCGATCATCCCTCTCAACTTCTCAACAGTATACTCTGTCATCAGGATACGGGCAGCATATTTTTTGGTCAAAGACTCTACCCTTGCTGCAAGGTTCACATGGTCACCAATTACGGTATAGTCCATCTTCTTCCCCTCAGCACCGATATTCCCTACTATCACCTCACCAGTATTCAGGCCTATCCCTATCTCAAGAGGGGTTTTCCCCTCGGATCTCCATTTATCCTGAAGTTCTTTAAGTTTATCTATCATATGAAGGGAACATCTTATTGCAAGCTCAGGGTGGTTCTCCTGTGCAAGAGGTGCACCCCAGAATGCAACAACCGCATCGCCAATGAATTTATCAAGCGTCCCTTCCCACCTGAATACGATATCTGTCATGGCGGTAAGATATTCATTAAGCATGGCGACAACCTCTTCCGGTTCATGCTGCTCTGAAAATGTAGTAAAAGATCTGATGTCTGAGAAAAACACTGTGACCTCTCTTCTATCACCACCAAGCTTGGCCATCTCAGGATTCTTTATAAGCTCATTGACAACCCTTTCAGTAACATAGCTTGAGAACATCCTCTTTATATCCTTTGCCTTCTTCTCCTCGACAAAATACCTGTAGTTAACTATAAAGGTTCCCTCACTGAAGAGAGTCAGCAGAGGGTATATAAGGTTCAGCCTGATACCATAGTATGTAAAAGCTACCTGATTCAGCGCCATAAAGAGAAGGAAGATGAAATTATATGCACCAAAAAGCGCTAATGAATTCATCTTTCTCTGGCCAACGACAATTGTGATGAGGCCAATTAATATCACAATAAAAATATCTGCATAAGCCGGAGACCGGGTCAGATAGTCACCTGTCATTATATTTACTGCTACAGTAGCATTCTTCTCAACACCGGGATAGTTAGCAGAGAAGGGAGTCACCTTCTGATCATATGTGGCAATTGCGGTTGTGCCAATGAATACAACCTTATCCCTGAAATAACCTTCAGTAACTCTTCCAGCAAGAACATCTGCAGCTGATTCATGAGCAATAGTGCCCTCCTTGCCGTAATATTTGATATGAAACCTTCCATGAAGATCAGTGGGGATAAAGAGTTCACCTGCATCTACGCTTATACCTCCGGTAACTTTCAGGTCCTGAAGGGACTTTCCAGTCGCTTTCAAGGCTGTGCGGAGTGAAAGAGAAGGGAAGTACTCATCACCAAACTTAATGTACAGATTTTCCCACCTTATCTTTCCATCCTTATCCGGCAAGGCATATACATGGCCGAAATTTGATACATTAGCTATGGGATCGGGGGGAAGAAGAACACGGTGAGCATCTATCGTCTTCAGATATTTAAGGTTCTTCAGGTTCAGGATAGCATGGTCATACAGCACATCCGGCATTTCATCAGTATACGTCTTACCCTCTTCACCCTCAAACCCCAGAGCCATAACAAGCTTATCGCCATGCCGCTCAATCGTTTCACCCAATACCCTGTCTGCCTCGTCTGACTCAGACTCAGGATAGAATATATCAACAGCCACAACCCTCGGATCACCTTCAAAGACCTTGTCAATGAGTTCAGCCTGTATCCTTCTACTCCAGGGCCACCTGCCGTGCTGTGCAAGGCTCTTCTCATCAATAGTTATGATAACAACATCGGCAGGCTGATCTGCTGGTTCAATAATGTTACCAAACTTGAACCTGAAGTCGACAAAAAGGGTCTCGATCTGCTCATCTACAAAAGAAGGATTAAGCGCGGTAAGAATTACAAATATAATTACGATTATGAGAGGTACGATTATAGTTGGTCTTACAAACCCGCTATTGTCTTTTAAAGAGGGGGCGTATACTCTTGATTTCCTGAACACTGCGGCTAACCCTTGTCCTGAAGCCTGTCTCTCAGGTCCTTTACAACCCTGCCTTCACTTCCATCTTCAGTAAGCTCGATCAGCTCTACTTCTCTGTCTGGACGCTCCCAGTACCTTTTCTTCTTATCATTAAGCCTTGGAAAGTACTTGCCGGAGACATCCTCATACATGTCAACCTTGAATACAGGGCTTCCAAGATAATCAACCTTTTCATCAGAAATACCAAGGATGCCGTTCTTATCATAGACTGTGAAGATGCCATTTTCATTCTTATACCCGACATAGTATTTACCCTTCTCTTTATGATAAATATCAGCATCAATCGGTTTCAGATCATTACCTACAACCTCATAAAAGGCCCCGCCCTTTATTCTGTAATACTTGTCAGCATTGCTAAGCACCCATTCTGATGTGACCTTGTCAGGGCTGTGTGTAAGGATGACATTCTTTTTATCGAGCACAGTTTTATCGAGCTTATTGTATTCTGTATGTACTGCTCCGGCGCCGATGGAGATATCATGTACAACAACAGAATCATTGAATGCATTAAGAGCATCAATATATCTCTCAGAGCTCCATGTGCGTTCAATATAGTCATTGATATCACCCTCAATGACTGATGCCTTGAAGAAGTCCTCTTCCGGCATCTTCAGTTTCTGCTCTCTTTTATTCTTGTACAAGTCTTCCCACAACTCTCTGTTATTTACAGTGTCAGAGCTGAAGATAAGGGTGCTTTCACCCATGACCATTTTAAAACCGACAGCAGATACCCCATGCCACACAGGGGATTTTATAGCCTCTATACTGAAACCCTCAGAATCGGTAAAGATATTCTGGTTCTCCTCATAGAACGTTTTTGATGAAAAAGGATAATAGCTGTCAGGCTCTACCCACTCACCTGAAGCAGGGTCTTTAAAGAGCATACGTGGTCTTTTTGATTCAGGGTTAAGGACTATCTTGGCGGTCTCAGGCCCGACCTCACTGCCATCTATATCAACTACAGCAAGCCTGGTTCTGCCAGGCTCTTCATATATTGAAGTTATCCTGTACTTTGCCCTTGGGCCTATGATCCTGTAATCAACATAGTTCTTGTATGGTATATCAATCACTCTTTTAGAATCAGCGGAGAGGCTCCTGTCAAGGGCGGCTGTTGATGCGTTCATCACCTCATCATGAACATCTTCTGATGTTACAAAGAAGACCTTATCATCAACATCAGGGGCATACATATTGAATAACGCCAGGTCAGAGAACCACCTCTTATGGTCATCATGCGCATGGGTAACAAAGAGACCCTTTATCTGTTTAAGTCCGTGACCGCCGATCTGCTGAAAGAGAGGCGCACCGCAGTCTATGAGATATGTAGATTCTCCAGCAGTGACCTGATATCCGATACTCTTTCCAATCCTGGAGAAAGGGCCGAAATCACCGAGTATATGAAGTGTAATACCGTTACTCATTTGAAAAATATTTTAGCATAAAATGTCTACTATAATAATATATATTATTATAGCTCCAATGCCCTTAATGTCAGCCCCTTCCCCTTTGACCTTTTATCATGGCCTATCTCTACATACTCACCCGGAATATCAAATGTTCTATCCTTATCATTCCAGAAGACAACATCACCTTTGATCAGTCTCTCTTGTACCATATCTTTAATTGTTGCCCTGAGAAACTTCAGCTTCTTCTTTTTAAAATCAATGTACGCTTTATCCGCACTCACAGATATTGACTTTCTGCCTGAGCTGAATATACTAAATCTGATGCGGTTTATTACTCCCCTTGTTATTACACCACCCTCTTTATTACCGGTCATATCGCTGCCGATGAGGTTTTTTGTAGGTGAATAAATATCTGCAACAGATGAACCGTCATTGTAAAGATAAAGCTCAAGCCTGGCATTATTGATAATTACTTCATTAAAGGGCCTCACATTGAATATCCAGAATTTCCTCTTGCCTATAGCAATATTATCAGCCTCAATTTTAACGAGAAGGTTGCTGTTTTCATCGTATGAGCTGAAGGTGATACCCTTCATACTGAAAGGATGGTGAGATGTTCTCTGCTCTGGCCTTTTCTGTGCTACAGAAGGAGGGGTGGGTTCATCTTTCTTATTAATGCTCCAGTAAAGGACTAAGATGGATAAGACAAGAAAGATCGATAAAATTGTCTTTGTTAAAAAAGAGCGATGCATACATATTCATCAAGAATGACTAAAATTTTAATTGCTGACAATTAAATCACGCTACGGCAAAGTATGGACCATTATGTTGTCTGATGTTGCTGATTCAAGTTTCTGGATCAATATAAAATCCCAGTTTCTCATAAAGAATGCATTACCATCAGGAACGTCCATAAAATCAGCCTCGAGGGGTGAGCTTGACCAGACGCTTTGGTCACAGCAAAAATCCTGATGTTCATTGTTTGAGAAGAATTCTATTGTGTTTACCTTAACATCATAATCTTCATCCCAAAAACCGCGATTCCTGAAGTTCTGTATAAGATAGTATTCATATGCTCCATCAAAACTCCCGACTCCGTCTGAAGAATTGGCAACTCCAAGAAATACATAACCGGCAGCTACTGGATCCTCCCTGAACTCCCATGAGTATGGATCAAAGGGTACTGTATTACCTCCATACACATAGTAGATATCATCCTCAAATATATCAGCTGTCCCGTTATTATTAAGGTCCTCGTCAAGAACTGCGGGGCCGTCTCCAAGATCCCGTACCAGTATCCCGTCAAAGCTTGAGTCTGGAAGTGTCCCTGTAGCATTACTATCTACAAAGGGCGGGAGCATGGCCCTCATATCAAAACCGTCATAGAAGGCGCTGAGGTTGATAACAGTATCATCTGCTGTATCACCCGGTGTCTCATTATCATCTACAGTGCAGGATCCGTCAAGACAGGTCCTTACCTTTGCTATGTCAGACTTTGCATCATCTATATCCTGCTGCGTGATCTGTCCAGGCTCAAGACCGACATCTATGCTTATAAAATCATCCTCCTGCGTAGGATCGCCATTATTGGCCTCATCTAATATCCAATCTATCGCATCAACTATATCATCAAGGGCGCTGCCCGTAAGAAATTCTTTTGCTTCAGGAAGCAGAGGGCCATCAGATGGAGAATAAAGTGTGGGGTATTCATCAAGAACTTCATCCAGTTTTTTGTCTGCACTCATTACATCATCAATATCTATATCTAGGTCAAAAGCGATAAGGGTATGAAGCCATGAAAGCATCCCCTTTGCCGCGGCTCTTAAGGCAAGCACATCGCCGTAATCGCTCTCTATAGTGGTTTCACTGAAGGGTCCCTGCCAGCCTACGATAAATGTATCTGATATATCATTAAAATTGGCAACAGCACCACGAAGTTCGCGGATAAATACATCATATATAAAGAACTGGAGTTCGCCACCGGTCGGCGAATCAGCAGGCATGACCCATATGCATTCCTCATCCACTTCACAGACCGAATCATTATTGCCTCCTGGAGCACCATTGTCCTCAACTCCACAGAGAATGTCGGTTATAAATGTACATTCTTCACCAGCCTCACAGTGGCCATCATCATCACCAATAAGATCCCCTGACACCTCTACTTTATTCAGGAAATTATCCGCTGCCATGCAGTCAAATGCGTCAAGCACATCACTGAGCTTGGTTAAGCCGTTATTAGGATTACCGTCAGATACTACATCAAGAAATAACCCGGCAATTCTTGTCATTGCAAAGAAGAACCTTGCGGTATCCGCATGGTTAGAGTTTGAGCCTTGCGACAGTTCTTCTGCTGTTCCAAAATGACCTGTTGCAGCAATGATATTCCCATTTGCAATGGCATCCAATCCCTGCGTCAGATCATCATCATAATCAGTTGCCTGCATTATAGCTTCAACAGTAACAGGTGTTCCGTTAAGGTCCTTTACCATCCCTGGTCCTCCGGAATCCTTAAAGAGCACAAAAGTGTTACCATCCTCTTCATCATACGCCATCACTTCAAAAAGCCTGTTATCACCATTAAGAATGGAAAATTCCTCCGAAACTTCATCACCTGAGTCAACATTAATAGTACGCTTAATAGGGCTCATGCCGGGCCCAGTAACCTTTATTACTATTGACTTGACCGAATCAGGTATAGCCTGAAGAGAGATGCTACTGCCGCTTAATTCACGTTGGCCGAGGTTGATGGTAACATTGGTTGAGCTTGCCGTACCACCGCCACCGCCTCCACTGCAGGAAGGAAGGATAAAAAAGAGAGTTAAAAGTATTAATAAATATGATCTCATAATTAACAACCTCATTTATAAAAATTTACTAATTCTCTGGTGGAAACTGAACATCAATTGTCACATCCGTAAGTGCTTCCGACGGCACCTGGTCTATAATTCTAATTTCAGGAATAACAGTCGGAGGTCCTGAATCATCATCGTCATCCCCTTCAGCATCCCTTATGATCCTCTCAACATCGACATTCTCAAGCTGAACGGGAATATCGTTGCCATCCAGGAATTCACCGATAACATCAGTCGTATCCTGAAACTGCAGTATCTCATCAGGTGTTGCAGGACGGACATCAGGAACAGAACCCGGTGGTACGCTTCCTGTCTGGCCGACTCCAACGTCAACAAATCCTTCTATCCCTGCAAGAAGGCTGCTCAATGTAATATCTCCATCAAAGACCATTGCATGAGTTGTGACAGCACCGGTTGTATCCGAAGTTTCTATCCATACTACAAACATGGTTCCCCTGGCAGCAACAACTGCAGTAGGCGTATGTATCTCAAGGTCTGACCTGCCTACAACCACCCTGAGAGAACCCTCCATAAGCTTGTATATTGATTTAGATCTCTCCTTTTCAGAGTTATACAGGTACTCATCGATCTCCACCCTGCTCAATTCACCGAGGTTCAGTATACTGTCATCATTAAAGAATATCTTTGTCCGTGAGTTCTTATCCGTCTCAACAGCATCATTCTTTTCAAGGATCATCTGGGGCTTCGCATCTGTTCTTTCGTCATCCCTGATAAGATAGACGTTCTTCTTAACAGTCAGTACCCTGCCCGCTTCATCATCTGAGTATGAGGTTGAAGCAGAAACAGATAACAAAACAGTTGACAACAACAATATTAAAAGGTTTATTTTCATAACACTCCTGCTGTTACAAAGAGGCTTATAACATTTCTTCTGTAATCAAATATTGAAAGATTAGAACTGTTTATAGTATAGGATTCAGACAGCATGAGGCTGAAACGAGAGTTGATCACATACGTCAGACTGCCTGAATATTGCTGCACCTTGTCATGCCTTAACTCTGTCTCACCTGGTGATAATTCGTCAAATTCTCTCTCACTATACTTGACAGCAAATGAGCCATATAATAAGGGAACAATCTCAGATGAGATACTGCCTCCTACCCTGAAGCCGTCATAATCCCAATAGTCAGTCTTTGTGCTTTCTTTATCATAATAGAAATAGAGGTCGACATCAAATTTATCAGAGTACTTCTGCTTTATGCCGACACTATTCTTATGACCGTTTCTGATCGATGCGGTCTCAAAGAGGTCACTGTCACGATATTTAATTTTACCGTACAGATATGAAATATCAGTTGAAAATTTCTCATCCATTACTACCTTCACCTTGCCAAAAAAGTCATGCTTTAATGTATAGGTGTCACCGCCAATCGCCGTATATCCAAAAGAGTAGCCTGCAGACGGCCTGATAATATTTGAGACATCAAACTCAACGGTAGGGCTCAGCTGATGAAATTGGAGATTAAAGTCTGACATATGAGTGTGCTGGCTCATATATAATGTATAATCACCCTTCAGCGTTACTGCACCCCTATTAAATAATGTCTTGCCTGCCGCAAGATAGAGAAGCCCTTTCATATCTGACTTTCTGTCAGACGGATTTACAGGATTAGATGGCTCGACAATGACATTATCATCATGCTGCAAGCCAAGTGAGAGGTTTATATAATGTTCTTTTTTACTGCCGCCCCTATCCTCTGCCTCTTCACCCCTGCATGCAAGCTTCATTTCATCTGCATATTGATTCTGTTCTTCATCATCTGACAAAGAGGTAAAGCGGTCAAGGCTCTGCTCTGCCTTATCGCATTCAGTCAGGACGTAATAAAGCCTGCCAAGCTCAAGGTGAGCGTTCTGAAAACCGGCATCCTTCTCAAGCAAGCCGTTAAAGACACCCTCTGCTCTCTCAAATTCTCCAAGTCTTGACAGTGCCATGCCCGAATAGTAAGTAGCCTCAAGATTACCAGGTGAAGCCTCAAGCGCCTCTTCAAAAAGTGAAAGCGCCTCTTTCATACTGCCATCACTCATCTTCTGGATACCCTCAGCAATTTTGACCTCATGCACAACAGTGGCATAGAGGGGGGATGTAATTAACAGAATAAATAATATCGGTAGAAATAATGCAAGTATTTTCAGTTTCTTCATATTAACCTTTCCAATTAAGATACTAGGTTATAAATATATAGTTGTTATATTCTCATATTTTTATATATATGGTCAACAAAAATCTATAACCACCTTAAATCCAATCATGACATCAACAGCTATAACCTTTTGTTTTATAGTCTTAAATACGTTCAACTTAGCAAGTCACATGCAAGGTTTGCTTCAATAAAAAGACCCGGACAATACCTTGTCCGGGCTCTTAATTTAGGTTAATTAAATTATATTAGTCTGACTTTCGTCTCATCCTATACCCAACAGATAAGAAAGCAATACCCAGGAATATGAAAGAAGAAGCAGGATATTTAACTCCATATACCAGAGGTGTCAGCATTATCCTTGTTGCTGTCCTGAGGCCATCATGCTCTGCAATGTAGTCAGCAACCGGTGGTGAAAGCCTGTAGTATGTCCTGACAAAGAACTTACCAAGTGTATTTGTAAGAAGATGGTTATCCCTGAACTTCTTTAAAACATCTACATCAGGATGCAGATAACTGCCGTAAGCAGCTGTTGCTATAAAGCAGCCGCCGCCACCTCCACCGCCGCCGCCAGCAACGTCGATTGTTGCATCAGGGTCAGTATACCTGAATGTAGCAGAGCCACAATCTACCTCGCCTTCAATATCAAACTCAGAGATGCCGCCTTCAACCTTTACAGTAAAGTCAAAGTAATAGATAGGATCTTCAGGATCCGGGTTCTCAGCTATCCTCGGCAATGGATTCCATGAGAGCACCCCTGTCTCTTCATCAATGGTAAGGTCATCCAACATTGACGGATCATAACTCGGATCATTTAGAAGATCGCCTGAAGTGGTTTTATCGGTTATGCTCCACGCATACGGACCCGTACCGCCATCAACATTGAGTTGAACGGCATAATTTGTCCCAACCGGAGCGGACGGAAGTGCCTCATTTGTTATAGTAAGTGTCTCTGAACATTCATTAGGTACCTCAACCGTATCAGTAATCCTGAATACCCACTGTCCAGGCACTCCTATGTTGGAACCTGTCTCAAGAAGATTGGCAATACCGCCTGCAAATGAACCTGCAATAGTAAAGAAATTGACATTGTCGCCTGCATCGAAACCAGCGGCAGCGGGTGTGCCGCCAAAGCCTCCGGATCCTCCGCTTGCATCACCCGTCTCCCAGCTCATGCCTTCGGTCGCAGGAGGACTGCCCTCGTCGAGATAATTGAATATTGCATAACTCCTGATACCGTCTGTTGCAAGAACGAGCTGGAAGGTGTTTAAGAGGTCAACATTAGAACCAAAATATCCGACATGGTCCCACGTCGCAACAAAAACAGATGTCGCACTGAAGTTATCACCGAATGCACTGTTTATGATAGCAGAGACCATCGTGGGTATATCCACCTGAAACCCCTGCTCTCCCTGCTCATCGACATGCTGGTTATAGTAGAGGTTGTTGCCGCTCTGCACTGAACCACCCGTATCGATGTCTGCAAAGAAAGGGGAGATGATAATACGACCACTAGGAAAAGCAAAAGGGGTATACGAAGACATGCTACTGTCAAACGTAACATTTCCGTTATTATTTAACCACAAAGCAGTATAAGAATCGCCAAAAAAAACAAAATCATCAAGAAGATTTATCTGGCTCGTTGAACCGTCATCATTTGGAGGAAGTACTGAGTCCTCCTCGCCCGGCCCGAACGGCACAAAATCCTCTATAGGTATAGCGGATACAGCTGATACGCAGAATAGGCTCAGTACAGACATAAGGGTGAAAAGAAGAAAAACACCTTGTAGAGAACTTATTCTTTTTATACGGTCGTATATCTTCATGATCTTCACCCTTCTCCTCCGCCATTATTATCTATCCTCTCAAAATCACCCTGCTTCAGCTGGGGTCTGTTCTCAGGCTTTGTAATAGGTGGCTTAATTGGAGGCGGCTCCGGAAGACCGGGCGGATTAAGCCTCGGCATTCCTCCTAACGGAACACAGCATGTGTCCCCTTTCTTTGCCGTTACAAATCCTTTAATCTCACCATCCTTATTTCTGAACTTAACCTGTCCACCATATACCTTTGAACAGGTCCTTAACCTTCTGCCTTCTCCCTCTGACCATATCTGAAATGAGGTACCCCTGGCAGCGGCAACTGCTGTGGGTGTATGAATCTCAAGGTCAGACCTTCCTACAACAACTCTCATTGAGCCGTCGATTAGGTCATATATGGACTTTGACCTGTCTTTAGATGAGTCAGCAAGATACTCATCTACCTCAACTCGGCTCATCTCTCCAAGGCTCAAAATACTGTCATCTGCAAAGAGTATCTTTGCCCTCGAAGCCTTACCTGTCTCAACAGCATCACCCTTAACAAGCGGATGGCGGACTTCAGCCTTTACCCGGCTGTCCCCGTTGATCACATAAACATCCTTCTTCACAGTTACGATGTTGCCTGCCTCAGTGCTAAAAGCATCACCTGAGCCGGCAATTAGCAGTACAGCATACAGCAATGCAGTTAATTTAATTATCCTTTTCATAGCACACCTGCCGAAATAAATAGACTTGTTATATTTCTATTATAATCAAACCCCGCTACATTGGAGTCATTTATAGTCGATACATTTGATAGTGTAACTGCATACCTGTCACTCAGCATATAGGTAAGCTCAACAGAGCCCTCATACATGCTGTCCAGACGCGAACGGGATGTTCCGGGAAAAACTCCGTCATAATCCCTTCTTTCATATTTGGCCTCTGCAGAAAGGTTCACATCCTCTTTTAAGGGATAGTTGATGTCTGCACCCGCACCATACATATGATTTGACCAGTATCGCTCTTTGGCCCTCTCCCAGGCAGTCTTAAGAAAGACACCCCAGTAGTAATCGTCAGAATTTATATTCCTTCTTGCACCAAAGGTATGTCTGTATCCGCTCCGCTCAGAGTTGGTTGGATAAATCTCGCTGTCTGAGTACTTGGCGTTACGCCATTCATACATCAGCTCAGTAGATTGATCCGCCCCTCCTGCTATCACAACATCAGCACTAACATTATGAACACCGCTGTAGTTCTCATATTCAAGCCTTGTGTAATCAAATGTGTAGCTGACAGACGGCTTTATCGTATCTGACATATTAAAATCCAGAACCGCTCCAAGTTTATGGTTCTGAATGTTATATTCAACCAGCTTGACATGCAGGCTCTGGTACAAACTGTAATCAGCGGAGAGCTTTATACCATCAACATCAAATACCTCGGCACCACCAGTCAGATAAATAAGGGTCCTGAGGTCATTCTTATCATCACGGTCAACCGGATTGGACGGCTCAACAATTACATTTGTGTCATACTGAAAGCCGCCTACAACATCAAGACTATACCGGCTTGATGACCTGACATCTCCACAGGTATCAATAAGGCCGTCAGCATAATGCTCAAGCTCCTCATCATCACTTAAATCCTTGAATGATACCAAATAATCCTCTACACTGCTGCAGTCATCAAGGTAAAAGCTTAATCGTCCCAGTTCAAAAAGAATTGCCTCAGGATCATCAGGCTGCTGCTGAAGAGCCCTTTGTAAAAGCTCTATCGCCTCAGTATATTCGCCTACATTAGCCTTCTCTATGCCTGCAGAATATAATTGAGCTGCATCTTCAGCAGCATGGAGCGGAGCAGCAAAAAGCAGCAGAAACAACATCATAAAAAAACACCTTTTTATTTGAAATAACATTTTCTCTTCTATCCCCCCTGTAGCATTAAAATTAGCTTACTATACATAAAAATAGTATAAAGAACAAATTACATATAAAAAATCCAAAACCCAATAAATGACTGCTCAAAACAGTATTGTTAACTATAGATGATTTAAAAAGCCCTTAGAACTATATGTTCTAAGGGCCTGTTTATACAATATGTCTAACAGCAACGATACTACTCAGTAGGCCCACCTTCCTCAATCTCAAGAACAATACCAATGGGCTGAAGTACAGATTTAGGCCTGGTCTGTGGTGGATTAATAGGAGGATTCTGCGTGCCTGGAGGTATTATTCTTGGGGACCCTCCAAGAGGAGTACAACATGTGTCACCTTTCTTTGCTGTTATACTACCCTTAACCTTATCGTCCTTGTTCTTGAATTTTACCTGCCCGCCGAATATCTTTGAACAGGTTCTCAGGTTCTTGCCTTTGCCTTCTGACCATATATCAAAGGATGTCCCCCTGGCCGCAGCAACTGCAGTCGCAGTATGGATCTCAAGGTCAGACCTTCCTACAACAACTCTTATTGAACCGTCTATAAGGTTATAGATCGACTTAGACCTATCAGTGCCGGAATCATAAAGATATTCCTGCACCTCTACTCTGCTCAGTTCACTGAGGTTCAGGAGACTGTCGTCTTTAAAGAGTATCTTCGCCCTGGACTTTTTGCCAGTCTCAACGGCATCGCTTGTTATAAGCGACTGCTGGGCCTGAGCATCGCTCTTCACATCACCCCGGATAATATAAACATCATTTTTTACAGTAAGCAGCTTTCCTGCCGATGCAGCATAAGAATAGCCTGAGTTAATGACAAGAAGTGAAACAATAGATACAGCGATTATTAAGATATTTTTTTTCATAGCACACCCATTGAGATAAATAAGCTGGTAAGATTTCGTTTATAAGTAAAATCATCAAGATTGGAATTATTAACGGTCAATGCATTTGCAAAGGTTAGTGTAAACATATCATTAAGCATGTACGTCAGCTCTGCAGACAATCCAAACAGGTTATCTTCACGAGTGTGGGATGCTGTGGGGAAGTTTTCGTCGAATCTTCTATTCTCAAGCATTGTTGTTACTGAAAGGTTCAGATTATCCTCTATTCGATAACTAAGGTCTGCCCCGCCACCATACATGTGATTTGACCAGTAGTTCTTTCTAGCCTTATCCCATGCTGTTTTTACAAAAAGGCCATATGCAGCTTCTTCAGTGAATATATTATACCTTGCCCCGAATGTTTGGCGGTATCCATCCCTTTCTGTGTTTGCCGGGTAAAGATCACTGTCAGAGTATCTTTTGTTACGCCACTCATAGTTAAACTCGGTAGAACGACCCTCACTGCCCGGAACCACTACATTGGCGAAAACATTATGAACGCTGCTGTAATTATCATACTCTAGCCTCGTAAACTCATAAGAATAACCAACTGAAGGCATGAATGAATCTGACAGATCAAAGTTGATCACAGGTTTAATTTGATGATGCTGCATGTTGTAGTCGTTAAGGCGATAGTGCAGGCTCTGGTAAAGGCTGTAGTCAGCTGTCAGGCTTATTCCGTCCACATCAAAGACCTCGGTTCCTGCAGTCAGGTAAATAACCGCCTTGGCATCACTCTTCTGGCCTGCCTTGTCAATCGGGTTTGTAGGCTCCACAAGAACATTGGTGTCATACTGAAGCCCTGTCAGGATATCAATATGCTGAGACTTATCAGAACTGATCTCACCGCATGTGTCCATAAGGCCGTCAGCATAATGCTTCAGGTTTTCGTCATCAGATGCAGAGTTAAATGCTGAAAGGTGCTTATCAGCCATACCGCAGTCATCAGTAATGTAATAAAGCCGGCCAAGTTCAAAATTTATTGCGTCAGAATCATCCGGGGAGAGCTCAAGCGCCCTTTGTAACAGACTGATGGCCTTCTCATAATCGCCTTTATTGGCACTGTCAACGCCCTGAGCATAATATTGACCAGCACTATCAGCGGCATAAAGATCAGTTGCAAGTGAAAATGAGGTGAGCACAATCAGGAAAAGCAGGAACAGCTTCGACATTACATGGTCTTTCATTCTATCCTCACTGACTTCTTGAAATAATTACTTATGTGTTATTAGTTATTAATATATTTGTGAATTCTCTCACAAAAAGAGTTCGGATGTCAAGAGAAAACTAACTATTTCTACTACTGAGGCAAACAAAGAAATAAATATAACTGGCAAACAGTACAAAAGGCCAAAAAAACTATATAAGAGGTCTGCCTTCAGACTTATCTGCTGAAAGGCCAAAACATGAGAGAACCGTTGGTGCGATATCGGTAAGTCCGGGTGCAGCATGCTTTACAGCAAAGTTAGTAAGCAGTATTCCGGGGACATTAGAGGGGTCCATTATATGGTCACCTGTCCACTTCTTCATATTATCCTCAAAGACAGCATCAGGTGTTCCTCCTATAGCTGTCTGCCATGACATCCTGTACCCTTCATGAAAACCGATAATAATATCAGAAGCAAGCTCTGTCTTCGGCCCTGTGTATATTCCGGTGTTGCGATATACATTCTGGACAACCGGACCTCCGCCTTTTGGGTCTTTCAGTTTCAAAAGCTCATTCCTGATCTCATCTATCAATGCATCTTCTTCAGCCCCTGGAGCAACAATACCCTCAGACTCCCTGCCCTTCAGGTTTAGGTATATACTGCTGAATCCAAGCGCATAAGCCCGTGTTCTGCTCCAGTCCACATTACTGAAGAGAGCGCCGGCATTCTCATCACCTGAAGCAGACCCATCTTCAAGAGTCATAAAACCATTCTTCACAAGCCAGGAATTAATGCTTACCGAACGCCTGAATGTGGTGAAGCCATGGTCAGAGAAGAGAATGATCGCTGTGCTGTCATCCACATGCTTCATGGTATCACCGAGTATCCTGTCCATCCTGCGGTAGAAGTCATTAATGACCTCCCCGTATTTTTTGGCATATCCCACATCATAACCGGGATGCTCAGGGTCACGTGTTCCCCAGAAGATATGCTGTATCCTGTCGGTCGTGAAAAAGATAAACGAGAGCAGGCCCTGCTTGAACCTGCCCAGCTCATGGGCAAGCATCCTCTCCTGCTCATCAACAATATTGTGGCACATTCCTATGAACGCCTCTTCATCTATCACACCGTCAGAAAGAGCCCTTGTATCTTCGGGTATTCCGAGTGTATGAAAGCGGCCAAGGTCACGCTCAAGCTCTTTCACATAGTCATCAGGGTTTGATATTACAAATGCAGGGTCAGCCGGATCAAGTTCAACCGAGGTCATATAAAGTTCAATGTCCGGAGTTACAGCATTCAGGTAGAACTTGACCATTCCTGAGACGCGGTTAATAAGTCCGGTATCAAACCCGACAGTCATCCACTCACTCCAATGCCCGGCCTTAACAATACTCTTGACCCCATCAATCGTAAGTGCAGCACTTGAGGCATCAGGTAATATCCTAATAGAGAGATCAGCTGTTGCATCCTTCTTTTTCATGAGCTTAGCAACTTTCGGTCCCTTAATGCTCGTTTCAGCCTCTCCATCGACAATATCAAGCTGGATCACCTTACCCGGATTACGATACTCATCAATACGCTCTTTGGAGGTATAGAATGTATACCTGCCAAGCCCACCTGTAATATCAGGCACACCAAGGCCTGCAAAAAGTTTTGCATCAGAATCTCCTGGTGGAAATGTTATCGGCCAGCGCACAACTGTCGAAGCAACCCCGGCTGATGATGTTTCTTCCCAGAGTTTGGCACCATTCATTACAGGCAGGAACATTGACTCCCTTTTCCCAAGAAGGTTTTTAGGGTTTCTCCTGAGCACTGCAAGTTCCGGTATGTAGTCGGTCCTTCTGCTGCTTATGAAGTCGAAAACACCATGATGCCCCGGATTCATCCCTGTTGCGATCGTGCTCCACGCTGTTGGGCTCTGGGGAGGTATACTGGTTGCAAGAGAAGAGATTGTGCCCTTGCCTGCAAGGCTTTTAAAATTAGGCATATCACCCCTATCCATAAGCTCGGAAAGAACCTTTGGATCAAGCCCGTCCATACCAAGGAGGATAACGCGCTTGAATTTCCCGTTCACAGGAATAGCAGAAATATCTTCCGGCCTGTCACATCCTGACATAAGCAGGCCGTTTGCACCCAGATAAAGCCCTCCACCTGTCTTTAGCGCCATCTCAATAAATTTTCGTCTGTCTATGATCATAACATCACCTGCAAAACTGCTAAAACGTATTCTCTATCAACTTCATTTCCCTCCAGTCCCACCTGTAGGTCCTGTTATCAAGAAGCGGCATCAGCTCATCACGAACAGCTATGAACTGGTTATCATTTATCTTACCTTTAAAAGCCCTTCCTGAGTGAGCCTTCACAGAGCCAACCTGTCTGTAGGCTATGGTGTAGCCGTTCTTCTTAACATGTTTTGTATGCTCCCTGCCGATATCAAATATGATATCAGGGATAGGCATGTCACACTCGGCCTTTAAATACTTCATCTCCTGAAAGAAATATGAGTAGCGCAGGTCAACACCAGTTCTCCTTCTTCTAATGTCACTTGTCAGGGAACATTTCATGAAAAGGTCATCAGCAAGGCTCATTCTATCCATTAGCATTATCTTCCCATAGTGTTTCATTGATATGTAATACGGCACCATCCCCATCTGTGCACTCATGATATTTATCTTCTTGTCATACTTGCCCTTCAGCATGGTTATCACCTTGTCCATCTGAAGCGTCAGAGGTATATCTCTCAAATGCACAAGGTTAACCTTTTCAAGCACAGAGAAATCACTCTCTTTAAAATAGCTCCCTGATAAACCTACTGTCCATAAAGGCCTGCCGGTAGACTCAGTATTGGCAAATGAGACAACACCCCATAACTGCAGGGCTACTACAAAAATAATCCCGGCATAAAAAAATGGTTTCTTCCATAAATAATATATCCGGCCCATAAGGTCTGTTACCATCATTGCAGCAATGGGCAGCACAGGAACCACAAGCCTTCCGCCCTCCATCCAGTCACCACCGGATGTGACCAAAAAGCTGAGGAATACAAGGATGAAGACTGACAGGCTGAATCGGATGTATACATGTTTGTCATATCCGTCCTTAACAATAAAGTCACGTATCGCCAGAACAATACTAGAGAGCACAAGAATACCGAATAACAATGTATCAGGACTTGAGAAACTACTCCTTATATAATCAATGCCTTTGCCGATAGAATAATACCCAAGAGATGTCTTTGCAGAAACAGGCTGCGGAAAAAGAGAACCGAAATAATAATACCTGGACAGAAGAAGGATTGCAGATATCGACACAACAGTAAGAATAAGGAAGCTGAGCTTCCTGGCCTGCTCATTATAATGTACTTGTTTTCTGCTCTTGAAAACAGTAACTGCGAGAAGCGCTGATAGAAAGAAAAGAAGAACAAACATCCCCTCAGGGCGAACCATAAGGTAAGGGACAGGAGCGGCAAAAACTACTATAGACGGCCTGGCGGTTCCTTTGTTCGCATAATCATAATAGGCAATAATAAATACTATAATTGAAAATGCGGCAAGAGTGCTCTCCATTCCGCTGAATGACCAGTAGACAAAATATACCGAAGTAGCGGTCAGAAAAAGGCTGTAAGGCATAACCTGCCTGTCAAGTCTTGAGGCGAGACTGCGCATAGAAAAAATACTAAGCACGGCAAACAGCACAGATAAAAATATTCCTATAAAAGCAATCTTTATTTTAGTTATCCATGCGATCACGGCGAGAAGCAGCACAAGAAGCAGGCTTGAGCTCTGCTCCAATCGATTGCCGTTATAGTTCAGTATCTCTCCAAAGTGCGAGAGCGTGTATGCAGGCCAGTAAGTTATGTAAGAATCATCACGGCCTGTAAAGAAGAAAAAGACTATCCCCAATGAAAGCAAAATCAGTGATGCAAAAATTGGTATTCTATGAGATATTTTTGTACCCATATAGATTGATATCTTAACGATTTATAGAAATTAATACACATATACACTACACGTATTGATTAATTGTAAAAAAAGCTCAGCTATTATAAAATTGACACTTATGACCATGAGAGGACATTTCATTTACATGATGTACTTCATTCTATTTATTTTCCTGACAGCTTTACCTGCTCAGCATTGCTATGCGGAAAAAGGATCACCTGACAGCAGGAACACAGATGAGGAACTTGAACGCCTGATATCCCTACCCTATCTCGACTTCAGCCCCAGGAAGGCTGACCAGACAAAATCAGGGGTGACCTTTTCTGATCCTTCAAAGACCTACGAAGGTTACAATCTATACTTCAGGATGCAGGGCAGTGAGGCGTACCTCATGGATATGAATGGTGATAAAGTCCATCAGTGGAACTTCCCTGACACAAAGAAGCAGATGTGGAGAGCTGTAGAGCTGATGGACGACGGCAGCCTTATTGTAGTAGATATTGACAACGGCCTTAAGAGATTTGACTGGGACTCTAAGATCATATATGAAAACCTGAAGATTGCGCCTCATCATGACATAGAGGTACTGCCTGACGGATCAATGCTCCTGCTTGTAAGGGACTTCCATAAGTACAGGGGGAGAAATGTAGCTTTTGATTCAATTCTGCGTATAACGCCTGAAAACAAGGTTATATCCCGATGGTCTACTTTTGAAAATTTCGAAGAACTCCAGAAACTTCATAAGCCTTCTATTCTTGATACAGAGGAAAAGATAAAAAAAACAACGATAGATAAATACAGAAAATACATGCAAAAGGTATTCAAACGCAAAAAGGTGACCTTTCTGGACTACTACCATGCAAATACTATTGAGTCTCTTCCTGACACACCTCTTGGAAGAAAGGACAGCAGGTTTCGCAAAGGAAACTGGCTGATCAGCCTGAGAAACGTTGATATGATAGCCATCATAGATAGTGAATCAGGTAAGATAGTCTGGTCATGGGGGCCAGGGGAGATCTCAGTACAGCACAATCCGTCTATGCTTGAAAACGGCAATATCCTTATCTTTGACAATCAGGGAAACAGCGGTTATTCAAGAGTAATAGAGATTGACCCTGTAAAGAAAGAGATCGTATGGGATTATAAGGGTGATCCACCTGAAGACTTCTTCTCCATGTGGCGTGGCGCTGCACAGAGACTTCCCAATGGCAATACACTGATAACAGACTCTGTTATAGGAAGGGCCTTAGAGGTGTCTCAAGATAGAGAGATAGTCTGGGAATGGATGAATCCTGACATAAGCATAAAAAAGAAACAAAGGATGAGCGTTTACAGGGTGAAGAGAGTAAACCTTAAAAGGCTTGCCATGGAAAAGAAATAATAATGAAGAAGGCGTCTGTAATTATTCTTGCTTTATTTCTTATATCAGCATTATTTATCCATAAGTTCATTAACAGAGACTCACCACGTCCGAATGTTGTACTGATCATAATTGATATGCTGAGGGCTGACAAGCTGGGGGCATACGGTTTCCCAAAAGATATCTCCCCTGAATTAGACGAGCTGGCTGAGAGAGGCATTCAATTCATGGATGTAACTGCACAGTGCAGCTGGACAAGACCATCTATATCATCATTCATTACCGGAATGCATCCCCGTTCCATAGGAATGTATAAAGATATGGAGAACTACAATATCCTGAATGACAAATACACCACAATTGCTGAGGTGCTGAAAGAGAATGGATACAGCACATTCGGGATCACCGCAAACCCTACGATAAACAGCGCCTTTAATTTTCAGCAGGGCTTTGATACCTACATTGACAGTAACTATATATGGTGGTGGATGAAAGACGAGAAAGGGAAGACCCACCTGCCGGATAACCGGCAGAAAAGTTTTGAAAATGATACAGATTTTGCACCTCTTAACAATGCTGTAGAGATATTCAAAAAAGCTATCGACTATGCAAAGCTTGAGCACTCATCCCCTTCTTATATTCAGCTAAATATAATGGAAGTTCATGAGTACTGGAAACTTGTAAGGCCTGAATATAAAGATATTTTCAAAGAGGTAAAGGATGACAGAGAAAGGGGTTATCTTGCATCAATAAGGCAGGTCTCTCATGACATAGGCAGTTTTATTGATGAATTGACCGGACTTCCGGGATGGGACAACACGCTATTCATAATAGTCAGCGACCATGGTGAGGGGCTTAACGACCACCCCTCTGTTGCCAAATCAAAATCTCATGGCAGGCTTCTTTACGAGTCACAGTTGAAGGTTCCTATGATCTGGCATAACCCGGACAAAGAAGAGACCGGGGTAATAGGCCGCCTGTCCAGCCTTTTCACAAAGGATCCATACAGTATAAAACCAGGGCAAGTCAGCGAAAGGGTAAGACTTCTTGACCTTATGCCGACGCTGCTTGAGCACCTTCATATCCCTCTGCCTCCCGATGTCGAAGGTTTATCACTTGCAAGCAGACTCAGGGGAGGCTCTATTCCTGAACTTCCAAATCGTTTTGTAGCTGAGACGTACTTCAGGGATTCAGAAAAGATAGCTGTATACACTGATAAGTGGAAATACATAGAAAACCGTGACAAGCAGAGGGGTGCGAAATATCGAGAACTCCAGCCTGTAGGAATAAAAGAAGATGGGAAAAGCACCGACCAGTCAAAAAAGAAGCCTAAACTGGTACGCAATATGAGGAAGTTCCTCTCAATATGGGAGAAGAACCATCCAAAGGAAGAACCTACCACCAGTATGGAAAGGCCGTCTGAAGAAGTACTCCAGCAGCTTAAGTCTTTAGGCTATATCAACTAACCTTTAAAAAGAAGATTAATCCTCGTAGCTCCCGCCACGCTCTATGTCAAATACCCAGTCATGATGTATAAGCGGATATCCTGCAGTATCAGTAATGTCTACAATTGACCTAATATCCTCACCTTCAGGAAAGTCCAGGTCAGGTTCAACAAGAACATCGTACTCATTAGGGGTACCAGACTTTGACACAACATCGGTATCCTCATCATCATATTCCAGGTCATCTTCACATAATCCGTCTTTGGTCGAAGGAAGAATGTCTGCACAGGTTAGAAGAATATTAAATGTTTCAAAGTCCAGGCCTATAGGGCTGTGAAGCGTCATACGCACATTTGAGTTGAACGCATTGTCATCAGACCTGTCTTCAGGTTCCCTGTTGGATATATAAGGCATGCAGGCTGTGTAATAGAAGCTTCTCTGTTCAAGAGCCTCAACTCCTTCACCATCCTCAAGAAATTCATCAAGGATACTGATGAAGTTCTCACCGTCACCATTACTTATACCTCCGTCATCGTCATCGTCGTCATCGTCATCGTCAGGTTTAGGCTGTGTATCTGAGGCATTATTTGTACTGCCTTCTGACTGCTCTTCATTGCAGCATCCAAACTCATTATAATTGAACCTTATGTCACCGTTAGGGTAAAGAACAGCCTGGAAAATATTATGCGGGCCTTCTGAACCATCTTCAGCAGCAGGAAGATCCCATTCGACAACAAAACGTTCAGAACCCTCAACATCAAAACGCCCAGGAACGACATCATCGTCATCGTCATCGTCATCATCTCCAATATTCTGTACATAGAAACCTCCACTGTTGCTTCCTGAGGTAAGATTCATATTCCATGGTGAGATAACAGGGCTGTTTGTCTGGGGTTCGCCCCATGGAAGTTCATATCCGGAAGCACTTCCATTATAAGCAAACCATATATTGCCGTTCTCATCGATATTTATATCGGGTCCATCAGGGACACCATTAAAAATACCCAGTCCTGAACTGACCCTGTCATACTGAAGCCCATAGAATGGGAAAGGGAATGACAGCCTCTCCAGTGAATTAGGATGATGAAGCGGTCTCCCATCAATATCCTCCCACTCATAGGGAACCTCTGTGAACTCACAGAAACCTTCAGACCTGAGTGTAATTGTTACTATGCGGGTTGACTCGGTAACCGGCACAGTGACTTCACCGGTATAGAGAAGCTTGCCTTCGGAGTCAAAGGCCAATACCTGAAACCTTCTCTCAGGACCGATCGGAACCTTTATAGTTACCACAGTACCGTCAATGCCTGAGACATCCTGCTCAACAGTAATGTCAGGGTCTATCCCCTCACCAGAAATAACTATCCTCACACTGCTTATGTCATCTGGAGAGAGCATGGTCGTGAAGCCACTCTGGGAACTGCCGCGTGAGCCGAAATCAATGGTGATCTCTGCCATATCAGTTCCGCCGCCACCGCCGCCACCGGTACAGCTGATGAACACAAAGGATATAATTATCAGGAATATTCTGGAGATAGTCTTCATTTTTACCTCTTATAGTTATTAGTTAGTATATTAATATTATATTTGGCATTTTCACACAAAACTACCTGAGTTGTCAAGAAAAAGATTCCTCATGCCTTTCTACATATCCAACATTGTAGCATGCATCAGAACATCCTCAGTCGCACTGCTCAACTCGCCGAAACTCCTTGCATTCATAATGGCGATCGATGAGTAGATGGAAAGCGAATGCAGGATCTTCAGGTTTTCTATAGTAAACATCTTCTCGCTGCTGTTGCTGAGATTAATAACACCAAAGATCTGGCCTTTACCTTTAAGCGGGGCGCAGAGCATTGAATGTATATCAGCCCCCCCTTTTACATATCTGGAATCGAGAGACACATTATTGACAAGCTCAGCCTTTCCGGTCTTGAGAACATCACCAGCTACCCCTTCACCAACAGTAAACTCCATCTTTGAGGGAGTGTTGTCTCCAAATGCAGATTTTATCGTCAATGACTTTGCAGCAGCATCGTAGAGCATTATCGAGCCGTTATCAGTAGTAACTATGTTTCTGGCTTCTTCAAGTATCAGTTTGCAGGTCTCGTCAACATCCATGCATGCATGAAGCACATCCATCTTGCTCTTCTTAAGCCTGGTGAACTCATCATTAAGACTCCTTATCCTCTGGCTGGTAGACTCCATTATCTTGAATACCAGAGAGGGATCCCTGCTGACTGTGGAGAAGAACTTCTTTTTATCTATATGCAGCACTCTTGCCTCACCATCGGCTGTAGCGTTAGCAGAACGGGGAAGTTTATCAAAAAGCGACATCTCACCAAAAACCTCTCCTGTGTCCAGCGTTGCTATGGTCAAATCAACATCACCGGTCTTTCTGGTTATCTTCACCTTCCCTGCCTGTATTACATACATGTCTTCGCCCTTCTCACCCTCTTCAAAAATAACTTCACCATCAGAGTAGACATTCCCTAATTCTGCGTAACTCATTCCCCCCTCCTCATAATAATACGCGCAAATTCGGTCCATAGATCAAGATGCATAGGTAAACTTATTGCTGTATTAAATATATTCTTATAACGTTCATTTCCTGTAAACATGTTCCATAAAATATTGCTCAGTATCTTCGGATTTCCGGGGTCGTTCTGCTCTGCCTTAATAACAGCCAGCATCCCCTTTGTCATAATACTGTGTTTTTTATACAGATCCGTTACCCAGAAAAGATATCTTCCAAAGTAATTATCTGTTTTAAGTTCTTTGTATGTAGGGAGGTAGCCCATCTTGAAATGATCAGCGCTGACACCGTCAAACACAACAGTCTTTGCCAAGGCCTTCCCCATTATATATGCAGCACCAAGCCCGTCCTTAAACAGCCTTGTTGAGCCGGCATCGCCGCACATCGCTATCCTATCAGTATATGGAACCTTAGGCGTGCTCACACTCATCTTTGGAAGACATCTGCATTTGGGCTTCACCTCGACCCCTTCAGGCAGAACATTCCTTACCACCTCATGGTTCAGGAGATTCTCAACGGTATGGGAGTCCATATTCTTCCCAAGAATGACAATAGTCACATAGTTGCCCTTGGGGACCATTGCTGCAAACTTGAGATCCTTTATCGGCAATAGAAACAGCTGAATGGAGTTGCCGAAATATTCAGAGACAACATCTTCGCCAAACTCCAGCTCCGCAATCGCAGTGGTCACTGTTTCAGGTTTTGAGTATCCGAAACCGAGATCCTCAAACATTTTAAAAGCAGTAGTATTTACACCGAACGCACCGATAACAGCATCTGATTCATGCACCATCTTGTCCTTGGCAAAGAGAAGAGGCTTATCACCACTGTAGTCTACCCTGTCGATCCGTAGCGGTTCATGAACAGCACCGAGTTCAACAGCTTTCTTCAGGAGAAAATTATCAAAACTCTCCTTGCCGGCCTGTTCAATATCTTTAGGCCCCCCACCCCGCTTGATGGTCGCTATTGTCTTTTCAAATGACGGGGTGGCTATATCCACACTGCCTTTTGCCGTGTGAAGCTTGTATGAATTAACTCCCCTCTGAATGACGTTGTCAGGAAGATTGATGCCCTCAACGGCAAGAGTCTGCACAAGAAGTTCGGAAATAACACCGCCACACCTGTTGCATCCTCCGGGGCCGTGTTTGGTAAAAACCTTAGGGTCGAAGATGGTGATATTTAATTGCTTGTCAATCATCTTTGCCATCTTCAGGGCAAAGATAGTGAAGAATGTGCCGGTGGGTCCGCCTCCAATAACTGAAATGTTAGCCCCATCTTCAAGGATGTATTTGTCAGTTTCAGCCATGGACTTTCAACGGGAGAGGATTAGAAGATGGTCGCCATTCTCTCAACTGATTTTCTAAGGCGTAGGGACATCGTTCTTACGATACCTTTAAGAATTTTGATGCCAATATGGGGGTTTTCTTCCATGAAGTTATCAAGCACATCACGCTTCAGTATGAACATCTCTGAATCCTCACGTGCAGTCACGGCAGCAGAACGGACCTGTCCGTCAAGCATCGAAAGCTCACCTGTAAATGAACCTTTACCAAGAAGTGCAAGCACGATAGACTTATCCTTGAACTCTGTCTGCTTCTTTACCTCAAGCTTACCCGAAAGGACTATACCGAAATAATCCCCCGGGTCACCCTCTTTAAATAGGGTTGTCCCCTGTGGATATTTGACCCGCTCAAAATAGGGCAATATCTTTTCAAGTTCCTCTTCGGTCAGCAGCTGAAAGACCTGAAGTTTGTCTCTAAGGTCATCAATAAGTTGTTTCAGTTCATCGCTCATAACAATTCTCCAAAAGCAGCAATATTATAACGCCGCTTTAACCTCCCCAAGTTTGTTCTTCATATATTCGATCAGTTTCGGGAAGGATTCTTTGGTAATGATCTCATCATACTGGCTTCTGTAAGTACTGACAAAACTGACACCTTCAATAGTAACATCATATACACGCCAGGTATTCTTTCTATTTATCAGCTTGTAATCGATAGGGATATCCACTTTTGCAGTAACAATAGATGTAGCTACTACACTGTACCTGCCTTTGCCTTTGATCTTCTCACTGTCGTATGTGATCTTCTCGTCAGTATAACCTTCTATCTTTCCTATATAAGACGCTTCAAGCAAGTCGGAAAAAAGATCAATAAATTCTTTCTTCTCTTCATCTGTACGCTTCTTCCAGTGCTTTGCAAGTGAACGCTTTCCCATCTCTGCAAAATCGAAACGTTCGTTAAGGTATCCCCTGATCTTTTCACGTCTCTCTTCCTTCTTATCAGGAGAATCAAGTGTTTTATCTCTAAGAGTATCAAGTATGGAGTCGATCGATAAACTTAATGCCTCTGTGGGACTATTGTTTGCAGATGCAATACCGACCATCTGAAATGAGAAGATCAATGCTGTAATAATTATAATTGGCTTTATTAATTTCATATTTATCTCTCCGAAAAATAATTATTCTTTATCAAACATGTATTTACCTATTAACTCTTCAAGAACAAGCGTCGGCTCAGTCTCCATTATCTCACCGCCTTCACCTATCATCTCATCCGCGGCGCCCGGGGTCAACTTTACATATTTATCACCTATGATACCCTGTGTCCTTATTGAGGCGATAGTGTCTTCCTGAAGCTTGATTTCCGGATCAATAAGCATATCCACAACAGCTTCGTACTCCTCAGCGTCAATGTTTACTCCAGTCACCTTACCGACAATTACTCCAGCTATCTGAACGGTAGCATTATCAGTCAGGCCCGAAATATTTGAGAACCTTGCAGTAACCTTGTACTGGTCAGTGCCAAAGAGGCTTACACCGCCCAGCTGTACAGATAGATAAGCAAGGGATACCATGCCAAGAATCAGAAATATGCCTACAATCGTCTCGATATTAATCCTTTTCATTTATAAGTCCTCCATTTCACTAGAATATAATCTTCCCATAGTTGTCTCTACAAAATTCCTTATTACAGGATTATCTGAAAGCTGAAACTCCTCAGGAGAAAGGTTGTCTTCGACAACCCCATCATGAAAGAGAAGCACATAATCAGCCAGCTTGAATATCTTGGGCACATCATGGCTTACAATAATCGCCGTGTATCCGATCTTTGCCTGTGTACGGAAAAATATACGATATATCTCGTTGCTCATCGCAACATCAAGACCTGTTGTAGGCTCATCAAAAAACATTATCTTCGGCTTTAGTACCAATGCCCTGGCAAGCCCTACTCTCTTCTTCATACCTCCGCTGATCTGGGCAGGGAACTTGTCATGAGCGCCCTTCACCTCCATCAATTCAAGATACTCATCGACAGTCTCCTTTATCTCAGCCTCTGACATTTTTGTCCTTTCCCTGAGAGGAAGTGCAACATTTTCAAAGATCGTCATTGAATCAAAGAGGGCTGAATTTTGAAAGAGGACCCCGAAATCTGACCTTATCTCCTTCAGCTCTTTTTTACTTATCTTGTTGATGTCCTTACCATATACAAGAACCTTTCCGCTTGTAGGCTTCATCAGCCCGAGTATATGTTTGATAGTGAGGCTCTTTCCCTGGCCGCTTCCACCAACGATAACGGATGTCCTGCCCTCTATAATATTAAGATTTAAGCCCTTAAGTATTTTTTGAGTACCGAAAGACTTCTCAACATCCACAATCTGTATTATATATTTATCATCCATAGCTAAATAAGCAGTGAAGTAAGGAAGTAGTCAACAACCAGAACCGAGACAGATGAAAGAACAACAGCACTGGTAGTTACCCTGCTTACACCCTCTGCGCCAAATCCGCCGCCTCTTGTTGTATGAACAAAATAGCCCATAGCAGTGCTTATCCATACAATAATGAGGCCGAAGAAGACTGACTTGATAAAGCCCATATAAATATCGTCAAACACAACATCCGTTATCATAGTGTTAAAGAAGGCCCCTTCATCGGTTCCAAGTAGCTGGACCCCCACAAGATACCCACCAAATATTCCGACTATATCAAAGAGTCCTGTGAGAAGCGGAAGTGATATTAAGGCAGCTATGAATTTTGGAGCAATTATAAATTTAAGAGGATCGATAGCCATGCACTCAAGAGCATCTATCTGCTCAGAGTTTCTCATGATACCTATCTCGGCACATATTGCAGAACCAGCCCTTCCTGTTACCATTAAAGCTGTAAGCACAGGCCCAAGCTCTCTGATGAGACTAAGCGCTACGGCTGAGCCTAGAAGCCCTTCTGCGCCAAACTTCTTCAGTGTATTATGTCCCTGAAGACCTAGAACCATACCGGAAAAGAGCCCGGTAAAGATAACAACAAATACTGACAGGGCACCTATGACATATATCTGTTTCACAACAGGAGACAACTTGTACGGAGGTTTCAAGACAGCAATGATAGACTGAAAAAGGAAGATTACCATCATTCCGCCCTGATTCACGTAATAGATTGTAAGATCCCCTAACTTTTCAAAAAAATTCAACTCATTCTCCTGTATATAAGTTTCATAAGCAATAAAATTGAAATCTATATGAATTTGTAGAATAAAGTATTTTAGCTATTATATCAAGAATTAATGATATGTCCATAATAACTTAGATAAAATGACTTTTTTATTGATATACCTCTGAGAAGTATTATATAAACGATGGTATCAGAAGCAGACTTTATCTTGGCGGAAGGGAGCACGCCCCTCCTCCGGAATCTCCGGCCCCGCATCCTCACGTAGGTGCTTCAGGCGGGTGAATACCACTGCCGCTGCCGGTAAGCGGGCCTTCCCAGGCGCTCAGGCCGCCCTTAATGCTCATGGCCTTAAAACCCTGACTCTGAAGAAGGAATGTAGCAGACGCACTTCTTGCACCTCCAATGCAGTAGACATAGTACTCTTTATCAGCATCAAGCTCGGAATACCGCTTGCGCAGCTCATCAAGCGGGATATTCAAAGCCTCGGGAATATGCTCATCATCAAACTCTATATCCATGCGGACATCCAGCAGAGAGTACCCGGCTGAATTATCCTTCGGCATATCTTCGGGAAAGACCTCATGCAGAAATGATGTCTTCATGATAGTGTCAAAATCATTTTTTGAAAGCGACCAGACAACCGTCTCTTCAGCAGCCTTCACAGTGGCATTACGCAGAGAGTCCGTTATAAGGGCTTCCTCACCGAAGCCTTCACCCTTCTTGAGAGTAGCAACCTTCTCCGGTTCAGTTTCAAAGATAAGTTTATGGACATCGGCACTTCCGGATTTTATAATAAAGTACTTATCCCCCTTCTCTCCCTGAGTGATTATGTCCTCACCTTGAGTACATGTTCTCTCTACAAGTTTACTGGTTATTGCCGCCATCTTTTCAGGAGGAAGAAGTGCAAAAGGCTGCAGCGATCTGAATTTATTTGCGTTTTCAAGGCCCTTACTCTTTTCCTTCAACATGTTATACAGAGCCGAATCGTTACGGACAACCTCATTGAAATCCTCTTTATTCAGCTTATAATAAGTGATGTCTGTAATAGCTGTAACTGTTGCAGTCCGCTGGGTGGATGTAAGGAGGCCCATCTCACCGATACCGGTCCCTGCTCCAATTATTGAAAGTATGGATTTTCCCCCCAGGCCTGTCCTTTTAGATACCTCTACTTCTCCATTACATACAAGGTAAAAGGAATCAGCATTTTCCCCTTCACGGATAATCTCTGTGCCTGAAGGGGCCTCACCGACCTGAAGTTTTGAGGCAAGAGATTGCAGTGATTCATCAGATAAGCGTGCGAAGTAGCAGTACTGCTTGAGGGTTTCATAAGTCGGAGATTGCATGGTCGAACTTCTCCCTGAACAAATAATTACTTGCAAAAAAAATCATATCTTAATGGATTTAAGTTAGCCAATATTCATATTTAATGTCAAGGCAGTATTGCTGTTTGTTGACAGAAAGCTTTATATATAATAAACTTTGCATATGAGAAATCACCTCAACATATAAAACGATCATTTTAAAAGAGTCTTATGGAGACAAGATGACTGATAACAGCAAAACAATAATTGTTTTAGGCGGCGGGGCTGGAGGAATAACCACAGCCAATGAACTCAGAAGGATGCTGGGCAGCAACCACAAGGTCATCATTATAGATAAAGCTTCTGAGCATGTTTCATATTCATCCGCTTTATGGATGATGGTCGGTATGAGAGAACCATCTGAAATAAAGAAGGATATCAAAAGACTTCTAAGTGACGGCATAGAGTTCGTAAATGAAGAAATAACAAATATAGACACATCAGAAAGGCTGATCGAAACAACATCAAAAAAACTGACATATGATCATCTCGTTATCTCCCTCGGTGTATCACTCGCGCCAGATAGTATTCCCGGCCTTTCGGATGCCTTTGGCAAAAATGCATATAACATATACGACCTTAATGGTCTCATTGAATGCAGGGATGCTCTAAATAAATTCACCAAGGGCGATCTTGTTGTCATGGTAAGTTCCCTGCCGTACAAATGCCCTGTTGCACCTAATGAAGGATCCATGCTTCTTAATGACTTTTTTACAAGGAAAGGTGTAAGAGACAGTATCAATATTAAACTCTGCACTCCCGAGATGCTTCCTCTGGGCGGTAACGGGCCTACTACAGGAAAGGCAGTAAAGAAGATGATGGAAGACTTTGGAGTACAGTACAACTCTCAGCACAACGTAACCTCTGTTGATGCTGAAAAACGTGAGATCACATTTGACAAGGGTACGATAAGTTATGATCTCCTCCTGGCTATACCTCCGCACAAAGCACCAAAGGTCATTGAAGATGCCGGCCTGACTGACGGTGGCTGGATACCTGTGGACAGAGGATCTCTGCAGACCGGCATAGATAACGTCTATGCCATTGGTGACAACACAAAGCTGAAGCTGCCGGGTGAGTGGAAAGAAGGTGTTCCATTGATGCTTTCAAAGGGCGGTGTATTTGCCCATTTTGAAGCAAAGGTCGTTGCAGAGAATATCGCCAATGCGATAAACGGTAAAAGTGAAAGAGTTGCATACACAGGCCGTGGTGCCTGCTTTGTTGAAACAGGATTTGGCAAGGCCGCACTTGCAGAGGGCATCTTCTTTGCAGAACCCCATCCAGATACTGTCTTAAAGGGCCCTTCAAAATCACTTCATCTGGCCAAGGTTCTGTTTGAAAAGTTCTGGTTATCTGAGTCATTTCTCAAAAGGCCAGTTGACATACTTCTGGAAATGACAGCATACGGCAATTACAAAAAGACCGTCTCAAAATAACCGGCTGTACAAAATATAACCTTTACCTTCGGAGTATAGAATGATAAAGAAGAAACATATTTTTGTTTTGTCGATTCTTACGCTCTTCATATTAACTTCCCTCCCCTCCTTTGCTGACACACTGGCTGATGCAATCTCCAAAACCCCGCAGGGCACTGAGAAGGGGATGATAGATACTGCATCAGGAAACGGCTTTCTTGATATCCCAGGAGCCCCTGACGTAAATCTTCTCTGGGCTTTCCTCTGGGCAATATGGGTCGGGTGGATATTCTCAACTGTCGGTGCATTCGGCGGCATAATGGCCGGTGTCGGGCATATCACTATCTTCGGGCTTGGTGATTATGCAAAGAGCTTCAAAAACTCAAGCCCTGTTATGAACAAACTTCTTACAGACAGCATAAGGGTATCCAACCAGTGGATGGTAGGATTAAGCGCTCTCATATCATCAATTAATTATTACAAGATGGGCAGGCTCGTACTGCCGCTTGGAATAGCACTTGCCCTCGGCTCTGTAACAGGGAGCATACTTATCCCAATAATCACTGCAGGCAAGATAAAGCTCAGCTCATATATCGGGTACTTCGGCCTTTGTGTCTTTGTCATTGGCGGATTTCTCTTCTATGAAACAACCGGCAAAGGCCGGTCAAAAAAGAAGAATGCAAAAGCTGCCGCAAAAGCGTTTGAAGAAGCACATATAAAACTAAAGAACGATGAGGCTGTCGATGAATCCGAGCAAGGGGTAAAGATCGTCAAATGGAGCCTCTCAAAAGTAAAGTTCACTTTCTACGGCGTTGAGTTCAGCTTCAACCCTGTCATCCCAGTTGTTGGCGGATTCTTCATTGCAGCCCTCGCTTCATTTCTTGGTATCGGCGGGGGATTTCTCTTTGTTCCCTTTCTTACGAGTATTGCAGGCCTGCCCATGTTCCTTGTCGCAGGAACCTCAGCGCTTACCGTGCTTGTCGGAATGGTCGTCAGTATATTTTCCTATATGGTCATAAAAGGTGTTGTTGTCTACTGGTCACTTATAGGCATTGAACTCTTCGGGATATTTATCGGCTCAATGATAGGCCCGAGAACATCTAAATATATTCCTGACATATGGCTTAAGAGGATCTTTGTTATCCTCGCTCTTTACGTTGGAATAAGGTACACATCAAAGGGCTTTCTCGGGCACAGCATAGTGCCTCCTTTTTAATAATGGATATCTTCACAGCCCTCTACAATTACATTGATACAATATTTATGCCGTTTTACAGGCTGCCTGACACTTCACTCTACGGCTTCATTCTCGGAACTTCCGTCCTGGCCATTGCAACAGTCGTTATCGGTGAAATCTCTATCTCCCTTGCTTTCAGGGTGAATAAAAAAAAGATATCCTGTGACTCTGATGAGATAAACCATTTTCAGGATCTCTCATTTAAGGCACTAAGAGCCGGGGATAAAGCATCATTCAAAGCATGCAACGGCATCGCCAATGAGGCATACGGCAAAAGCTTCTTCTCACAGATAGCCCTCTCTGCATCTTCCTTATGGCCTGTCTTTATCTCTCTGGGATGGATGCAGTATCGATTCGGAGATATTACATTTGAGGTGCCTTATGTAGCTTTCGGATATACAGCATCATTTATTGCATTCTATATTGCCGCCCGAATTATGCTTGGAAGAATTAAGAAAATCTTAAGAAGATCAGAAAGGAGCCTTAATGCTCAAATCAATTGAAGATACTAAAAAGATCATTCAAAAAAAATACCCTTCATTTGAATATACTGTTTGCTCTGACACGCCTATCACCCCTCTTAATAAACCTTTAAATGAATGCAAACTTGCATTACTTACAACCGGCGGACTTCACCTTAAGACAGAGACTCCTTTTGATACAAAGCACAAAGAGGGAGACTGCTCTTACCGGATCATTCCAAACGATGTCACACATGATCAGTTAATGGTTACGCATGAGTCATACGACCATAAGTTCATCAACAAAGACCTGAACTGTGTCTTCCCTATTGACAGGATGAAGGAGTATGTCAGTGATGGAAAGATAGGGTCACTCTCCGAGGAGCACTACAGCTTCATGGGCCATATCTATGTGACCGGCCCGCTGCTTGAAAATTCAAAGGAGGTAGGAGATCGGCTGAAGGAACTTGGCATTGACATCGCCTTTCTAACACCCACATGAGTCATATGCAATCAGTCTGTAGGGCTGATAGCAAGGGGAATAGAAGAAGCCGGGATAAGCACTGTATGCACGACCTTCAGAAAAGACCTGATAGAGCTTGCAATGCCTCCCAGAATACTCTCCATGAGATTCTCACCCGGCAAACCTCTGGGAAATCCCGATGATATAAAGACACAGAAAGGTATCATTGAAAACGGCTTTGAACTGCTGCAGAAAGACATAAGTGAGATGACAACTCTTGAACTGCCATATAAACTCAGCAAATTCGGAATCTTTTAATGAGGGATCAAGATGGTTAAGAAATCGCTGTTAGCTCTCTTGATATTCACTTTTGTTTTATTATTCTCAAATATTGCCAATGCTGATAAAACGCCCGACCAGCTGGTAAAAGAAGCAAGGTCAGAGGTCAAGTCTGTATCAATAAAAGATGCTCAAAAGATGCTGGAAAATGACGAGGATGTAATATTCCTTGATGTGAGGGATAAAAACGAGTTTGAGAAGGGGCATATCCCGGGAGCCATGCATATCTCAAGAGGAATGCTTGAGTTCATGGTCGAAAAGAAGATACCCGATAAGAATGCAAAGATCGTCGTCTACTGAGTATTTGAAAACAGATCGCCGTTGGCGGCCAGAAGACTCAATGAGCTTGGTTATAAGAATGTCTCACTTATGACTGATGGACTGAGCAAATGGAAGAAGGCCGGTTATCCTGTTGAGAAAGACAGCGGCTGGTTACCTTTCTAAAGAAAACCCTTCCCATTAAGGAACATACTCATCAGCACCCATATCCGGATTGGCATCTCTGCCGTCTCCGTCGACATCATCAGACGGAGAGTTCGAATCATAGCTTATATACACGGAGTACCACACGTTTGAAAATGAGCCGGTGTTTATGGGCCAGGTAGTATCCCATGCCGTATCTTCGTTAGGAGTCACAACCCCATCTGAACTGAATCTTCCTCTGTCTGTCTGGAAATCACCGGCATCAGCGCTGTCCGTTGAATACTCCATACTGAAGCCGCTGTCATTGCCCTTTATCGCTACCCATACAGGCGTGTTTTTTGTAATAGACTGATTGGCACAGTCAAGAGTAAGCCACTGATTGGTTGCAGAACCGCTGGTTAATCCTGCGTCACAGAGAAGAGTTGAGCCCTCAGGGCCTGCAGCAAGATCGCCTCCTGAATATACAGCAAATCTTACCTGGCTTGTGTGTGTACCTGAAACATACACTGACACGCTCTTAAGCAGCATGTTATTAATGTTAGGAGATGTCCCGCCCATAGCACGTGTCCAATTCACATTAGATGACAAGCCGTTGGGAACATCACGCCCCCATTCTACAGTAGGAACGCCCGCATCTATCGCCGGTGACTGCGTTGCACCGCATGCAGGGTCCGGGTCACCTGTGCCGTTGCAGAGATGGTAATCGTCATTTCCGCTGTCTACAAATCTCGGATCCTGAGCAGGAGATATGTTCCCGCCGCCGTCTGTGAAGCTGGCATTATATATACTCGGTGAGGATGTTGTCATATCTGAATATGAGATAGTACCGATGTTGCCTGAACCGCAATTCTTATAAATATTAGCTCCATTTCCTCCGGTTGCAGTATTGTTCCAGAGGATGCTGTTCTTTATATTGGTTGTGCCTGTTGTACACATATAGAAGACACCTCCATTTGTTCCCTGATTGTCTGCAATGGTCGAGTTTGTTACTGTGACGGTAGGCCCGGAGTTCGTACTTATAACACCGCCGTTACCACCCTGATTGCCGGTTAAAACAGAGTTGGTTATTGTAAGAGTTGCACCGCTTCCATTTATGTATATGGCACCACCTGCTCCGGTTGTAGTATTGTCGCGTATAACAGATTTTGAGATAGTAACCGCACTGCCGTTATTAATTGATATTGCTGCTCCACTGTTACCTCCAACACTGTGAGAACGGATAAGGCTGTTAGTTATATTAATATCATCGTCATCATTTACCAGGAAAATACCCCGTGTGGTATTACTGTACATCTCAACATTATTCAATTCGATAGGAACATTATCACCGTCATTTACATAAATACCATACGAATTGCCATAGATCTTGCTGTTCTTTATGTTAAGCGCTGTTGAGTCAACCCGCTCTACCTTAAGCCCATTCCCGCTGGTAGCGCCGGTAATGGAAAGCCCGTCCACCACAAAGTTGCCTGAATCCTGCGGCAGTATTGTATCCCCGCCGGTATTACTGGATAAAATCGTAAGATCAGCTCCGCAGGCCGACTGTATAGTACGGTTATCTTTGTTGTACATAATTACACGCTCAGAATAAGTGGCTGAAGTAAAGTCATCATCAGGATAAACAACTACATTACCGCTTACAGCATTGGCTGCCGTATTAATAGAGGTATAGTCTTTGGTCAAGCTGGTGCCGGAAGGCCTCACCGAGACACCATTTAGAACTGAGACCTGGTATGTACTTCCCTGTGTCGGATCGCCGGTTGCATCTGCAAAGTTGCTGTCCTGTGCTGTGTAATAGTAATAGTAATCACCGGCAGAGGTGAGCGGCGTGTTATTTATATCTTCCCAGTAGATTCTGCCTGTCACCAGATTACCACTGTCATGATTGGTCAGATCATACACTGACCCATTGATATTGACCTTTACATAGTCAGGAGCGTCTCCATCGGAGTCTGAATAGACTACCCTGAACTGATACTCCGTACTGTCAGCACCGGTACGCGGCCTTACGCCATCTGTCAGACAGTTAGCTGATGTCCATAAAAGCGCAGGCGGATTATTGGAACTGCCGGCCGTCTCATATGAGAACACATAATTAGATGCCATCGGGTTGCCTGCAGCATCCTTGACAGATGTGGAGACGGTAACTGTATATGTCGTTGATATGGTCTGGCTATCAGGTGTAAAAACCGCCTGGCTGCCGCTGCATGATGTCTTTGTCCAGTCATGCTGATCTATTGTTAAATTAGAAGTGTTGACCGTTGTGCAGTCAACATCCTCATCCCAGTTTATCGTCACGGTGCTGTTCAGAACCACACCTGTATCATTGTCGTCAGGCAGGGTACTTGAGACCTGAGGGGCTGTTGTATCAACTTCAACAGTCTGTGGTGAACCGTATACAGAAGAAACATTTCCTACCGCGTCCTTAGCCCACGGATAGAGAGTATATGTGCCTGCAGAACCTACGGTGTATGCTGTGGGCGCTATACCTGTCCACCCCCCTCCTCCGGCTGAAGGCGGTGTTGCAGATTCAGTTATCTTATATCCTGTCACACCGACAACATCAGATGCAGTAAATATTGTTATTGGTATATTCAAATTATTAGTCGGCGTTGTAGCTGTAAATGCAGTCACCGTCGGTGCGGCTGCGTCTACCACAACAGTCGCAGGCGATTCGTAGACACCCGATACATTCCCGGCGGCATCCTTTGCCCACGGGTAAAGAGTATGTGTACCGTCAGATATAAGAAGATAGGTTGCAGGCGCCGTACCTGCCCAGCCTGAATTGCCTGATGACGGGGGCACAGCAGATGTCGTTATCATGTATCCTGCTACACCAATATTGTCAGTAGCAGTGAATAAAGTTACAGGAACATTCCTGTCAGTTGACGGCGTAAAAGCAGTGAATCCTGTAACAACAGGCTGTTCAGTATCAGGGCCTACTGATGAATATTCATCACATCCTATGTCCGGGCTTGCATCTCTACTCTCTCCGTCAATATCATCAGAAGGCGCACCGGTTGACGTACCCTGATCTATCAGAGGAGATATAGATTTGAGGTGATAGTCAAATGGAGACCCGCCGACAAAGAGAGGATTTGCCTCAACATTTGTACTGTCCACACTGAAGCCTCCCGAACCGCCGTTATTAAGAGCATTCGCATTATCCGGAACATCGGAATAGGTAAATGTAACAGTATTTCCGACAGTATATGCCTCATGGCCGCTGCCGGTTACGCTCGCCTTATTATTCCAGAAGATACTGTTCTTTATATTTGTAGTTGAGTTATTGGCATATAAGCCGCCGCCTTTTCCGTTTGATGTATCTGTAAGGTTGTTGCCGCTTACTGTACAGTTTGTGAATGAGGTAGTGTGTGAGTTCAGCTTGAGTCCCCCGCCTTCGATGTTTGCAATATTACCTGTAATACTGCAATTTGTAAGGGTTGTTGTTCCTCCCCCCTGCAGGAAGAGTCCGCCGCCTGTGGTACTTGAGGTATTGAATGTTATCGATGTCTTGTCAATTGATAAGACGAGATTATTATGGAATATCCCGCCGCCATTACCGCCGGCGCTGTTGCCGTTTATGGTTGTGTCTGATATTGTCAGGCCGCTGCCATTCTGAACATGAATACCGCCGCCGGGGCCTGAGGTTACATTGTTGGTTATGGTACTGCCTGTTATGCTGTGAGGGCCTCCTCCGTTGAATTTCACACCTGCTCCCTCAACGCTGCCTCCTGAGTTGTCGCGTATAATAGTGTCCTCCAATGTCAGGACGTTTGCTGGATTGCTTGAATTTATTCCCTGGGTATTATTTTCAATAATGTTGTTCCTCACAGTGACGTTCCCGTTGTTAATTGAAATGCCGCTTGTGGCTCCGTCTATGGTAAAGCCGTCAATGATGGTGTAAGTATTGATATTCTGAATAAAGACAGCATCACCTGAAGAGGCGATAATCTTAGTATGCTCCGCTCCACAGACAGCCTCAAGAGTTATACCTTCATCCGTATCAGGTGAATCATTGATCGTCACATTTTCGTTGTAAGTTCCGTCATATACATAAATTGTCGTATCTGAAACATTCTTGTCTACAGCTGCCTGTATCGAGTTGTACCAAGGGTCGGTATCTCCCGTTCCTGTTCTTACACCTAAAGCATTTGCCATGCTTACTACAGTGACCTCATTCCCTGAAGTTGAGACCGGGCCGCCAGTTGCAATATCAGTGCCGTCCATTGCATAGAAGTAATATGCAAAGTCTCCGGCTGTGGACAGCTGCAGTGTGGTGTAATAGGTTCTCCCTTCATCACAAGCCGCAGCGTCATTCTGATCAAGATCGTAGGATGTACCGTCAACAACCACCTGAATATCACTTGGGGATATAGGACATTCATTGTCAGGATCAGTGTACTTGACCTTAAAGAGGAAATCACCAGTCTCAAGTCCCTTTACCGGCTTTACACCATTGGTAAGACAAGCCTCTGTGACCCAGTCAAGCCTTGGAGGATTATTAGTTGAGCTAAGTACGGTTACGATATTGTCAGATACCGGCCCGACATCTCCGGTTGCAGTATCAGTTCCGTCAGAAGCATTAAAACGATAGTTGTGCGATCCTGTAGCAGAGAGCACTTTCGTCAGAGTATATATCTTTCCGTCAGTACAGTCGGCATCACCGTCTGCCGCATTTAGATTATGTTTTTCACCCGCATCATAACCATCGTCATTCTCATCTATCCATATCTGAATGTCACTGCCGCCGCCTGCCGGGCATTCGTTATCCTGATCTGTGTAGGTCGTCCTGAAGACAAAGCTCTCTCCCTGTTTGCCTGACACCGGGTTCACACCGAAGTCCTCATAATATGCCTCACCTGTCCATGAAAGTGCTGGTGAATTATTAGTGACCGCTACTGAACCGTCAAGGTCGGGAGCTGTCGGGAACTCAACAGTATCTGTTCCGTCTGAAGCATAGAAGCGGTAGTCAAATGTATTGTCGCCATCCTTTGGCATCTCTGTGAAGTATGAGAATATCTTACCGTCCGTGTAGTTAGCATCTGAGGCATTCACCTCTGTCATGCCGTGCTTCTCAGCAGCTTCATAACCATTAACATCATTGGAATCCAGCCATAGCTGAATGGATGAAGGCGCGTCATTGTTTACATCAGTGTATTTGACTCGGAACTCAAAAGTACTGGATGCAGACGCACTGTCAGGATCAGCACCATCAGAGACATATCCTGTCTCGCCTGTAAATGCAAGTGTCGGGGACATCTGCAGGGTCTGGAAAGGTGTCCTTGAGATAATAGCCGTATTTGCATTAGCATGACAGTAAGAACAGAGATTACTTGAACTGTTCCCTATCCATACCGTTCCCGTACTTGCAGAAAGAGGGACATTTTGCGGATCTGGCGGGTCAGGGTTGTTCAGTGCTACTACTGAGATCTCATCATTGTAATACCATATCTGCTGCCCTGGGGTCCTGCTCTGACCGGCTTCCTGGTCCAACAGCGACCCGTCCCTTATCATTGAAAGCTGCTTCGAGCCATGAACATTGTGGCAGGCAACGCAGTTCATCCTGCTGTTGAGAGACCCGTTCCAGTCAGACTGATACCTCAGCTGGTTCTGCTCTAAGTGGTAATTATGACGGTTTATACCGCCTGTCACAAAGTTAGTTGCAGCAGTGCTTGTGGTGGTATATATAGTGGGTTCGTGACAGCCGGTACAGAGCCTGTAGCGATCTGTGGTATTTGGCACTACAGGTCCACCTGCCTGCCATGGGATATCCATAGGCTCCTGCCCTCCTACAAGCTTCAGTCTGTAACCTTGCTGATATACAGTCGAAGATGTTGTAGCAGAGTCGAGGTCATTAAATGTCCTGCGATCACCATCGATGTGACTGATCGTTGAATCATGACAGTCAAGGCAACCGATTGGCCTTGCGGCTCCGTTGATAAGTGTAGGCTCAACAATGATCCCTTTATATCCATAGGCTTCTCCAGAATCAAGGCCATGTCCGGTTTTGTAATAACCCCACCCTGTACCATAAATATATGACCCGTCCTCGTCTCCAATAACATTTGGGGCTGTCACACTGCTTATAACGGAAGCGCTTTCATCATGACATCCAGCACACCACTTCTCTTTTCCTGCCGTCAGGCTTGAACCTGTATAAATACCATCAGACCAGTTGTTCTTTGCACCTATTACAGAGTCGTCAATCCCGTCATATGTTCCATCGGCACTGTGGCATGTATCACAGACATCCGTCTCAGAAAAGTCATAAGGCGCAGCGCCGGAACCTGTCTTGAAATAAGGGAAGTTATTTATGTCATGACATGTGCTGCAGTATATGCCCGGGCCTCTCTTATCATCACTGTCCGTCTCTGTATGTGTTGAGTGACTCTGAGAGGTTCCTGCCCCAAGACTTGCTGTTGAGCTTGCAGCATATGGAGAGGTCATATCAGGGTCATATAGAGTTCCGGAATCATGGCCGTGACACTCTATACACCCGGTGCCTGACCCGCCGTGTACAAAGCCGTTATTATGTGCATGACATCTCATGCAGTCAGCACCTTCGTTATGGCTGCTCCCTTTGCCGTCATTCAGGTGGTAAGTTGTCTCTTGATGGCAGACCTCACAAGGTCCGTCCTGTTGCCCCGCACCATCAGCAAATGAGTTGGTACCAGAGGCATCGAAGAACCTGACCATACTATCACCACTCCTTAGGCTCATAGGGTTTGTTATCCTGTCAAGGTCTATTACGTGCCTTACCAGTTTCCCATAAACTATCGCAAAAGTATCACCGTTAGAAACACCAATAATCTCTCCTTTAATAGTCAGCGTATCAGAGTTATTACCTGTTATCTTAAAGACCTCTGGATATCTTGCATTTATATCAGGGATTACTATAAGGCCTTTGTACTCATCAACAGCCCAACCCGGCGAACTCTGGGCCTTTAGGGTTGAAGCAGCCGCAGATGCTGTCACAGTATCTATAAGGGATTTGAACTGCCAGTATGTTTCACCTTTATCACTGTAGTAACTAAACTGCTTCTGGTAATGAGGGTCATGGCATGTAGAGCACTCTACCTGCCAGGGGCCATACCGGCTATCACCTGCTGATGCATACCCGACTCCAAGGTATGAGTGTGTATTAAAAGCAGGGGCAGGGCCTCCGCCAAAATGGCAGCTCCTGCAGTTGTGGTTAAGCGGAGTATCATCGGCATCGATCGGAACATAGTCGCCGGTCCAGTCAGGCATCAGAAAGGGGTTCCCACTGAAGAGGTCATGACAGTTTGCGCAATCATAGCTATTGCTCGGGGAATGAGGGTAATCAAGTGCATATACTGCCATAGATATAAGGCAGAGTCCAAGTGACACAATAATAATCTTTAATTTAATACTCATAAAATTGATGATTAAATAATCATATAAACTTCTATATTAATATTATATTTATATTACAAATGTATGGAAAATAGAAAAACCTTATCCTGCTATTTGAGCCTGACCGGAAATAACCCTTTATTAATATTCAATGTTTATATTTATTACAAAGCAATAAGAATGCCATACGCCTGTTGGACAAAAATAAAAAAAGAGAGGTTGTTTTGCTAAAAAAAACAGCGGCCTTAAAAAGAATATATACATATTAAAAGCAGTCTGTTACGATTCAAGCAAAATTACCGGATCAAATTCTTATTAATTTTATAATAATTACGCCAAAACAATAAATAAGGTTATCACCTGATGTATTGCTTCTAAAAACATTGGGTTAAAAAATACAAGCTAAATAGTTTGGGTCAATTAACCTTTTTTCCTACATACTAAGTTCAATACAATATATGTACACATAACTCCATAATTTATAAGATTATCTTGAATCTTATAAATTATGGAGTATAATTGTATAAATACAATATCAACATATAATCATTTATCCAAAAAGGTTATTCTGCAATTATGCCACTACGAAAAAAGATCGGAGAGCGGCTCATAGAGGCCGGACTTATTACTGAAGAACAGCTCAAAACAGCTCTTGATGAACAGAAGAAGACAGGTGAACTTATAGGAGCTATTCTATTCAGCAATGGTTTCATAAGCCAACAGGATCTCCTCAAGGTTCTCTCCATGTCGCATACAGGCGAAACCAATGAGCAGAATGAAGAAGTCGATATCCCTGATGACATAGAGGATATCGTTCAGCAGAGCACAACGGCTCTCCGTTCAGATGACCAGACATCCAGCAGCAGTGTCGATGTCTCTCTTGTGCCTATCGTCAGGCTGGTAGAGAATATTATCTTCTCAGGGATTGATATGGGCGCAACTGATGTCCATATAGGGCCTGACACAAGAGGGACGAGGGTAAGATACAGGATCGATGGCCGTCTCAGGCATGCCATGTACCTGCCCAAAAGCCTTCTTGCCGCAATTGTATCAAGGGTAAAGATCATGGGTTCAATGAACATCGCGGAAAACAGAGTCCCCCAGGACGGTGCCACAACCCTCTCAAGAAAAAGTCTTAAGTACGATATCAGGATATCTACTTTTCCCATTGTAGACGGAGAGAACATCGTCATGCGTCTGCTTAACAAGACACAGCTTATTCTAGGTCTTGAGAATCTTGGCTTTGAAAAAGAGGACATTGAAACTCTCAACTCTTCTCTGAACATGCCATACGGGATGATACTGATGAGCGGACCGACAGGTTCAGGCAAGACTACCACTCTCTATTCCGCCTTATCAATAATCAATAGTGTTTACAAAAACATCTTTACCATTGAGGACCCGATCGAATACCAGCTCCCCCTTATTAGGCAGTCACAGATAAATGTAAAAGCCGGGCTTACTTTTGCATCGGGCCTTCGTTCAATACTGAGACAGGATCCTGATGTTATCCTTGTCGGAGAGATGAGAGACTTTGAAACAGCCGAGCTGGCAATAAGATCTTCACTTACCGGCCACCTTGTCTTTTCAACGCTTCATACAAACGATGCTGCATCAAGCCTGCCGAGACTTATAGATATGGGGGTTGAGCCTTTCCTTCTTGCCTCAACAATAGATACTGTGATATCCCAGAGGCTTGTAAGGATACTCTGTGACAATTGCAAGGAAGCATATTCACCAAAAGAAAAAACCATAAAGGGTTCTAATATAACAATTCCTGAGGGCACATCCTTATACAGGGCAAAAGGCTGCGAAAAATGTAACAACTCCGGCTACAAAGGCAGGACTGTCCTATACGAGATCATGAAACTGAACGAGTCTATAAAAGAGCTTATTGTAAACAAGGCAAGTTCAGATATGATAACATCCGCTGCAAAGAAGGCCGGTATGAGATCAATGTTCGATGTCGGCATAAGGAAAGTCATCTCAGGCATCACTTCAATAGATGAGGTGATGAGCACCACAAGGACCACATTCTAATGGCCAGTTACATTTACAGGGCCATAAACAAGGAATCCGAGGTGATCAATGACCAGCTTAATGCGTCTGATGAATTTGACCTTGAAGAGAAACTCAGTTCAAAAGGCTTAACACTCATTGAAGCCAGTAAAAAGCCGTTTGAATTCAGAACACGTCTGAAACTCAATGAGACAGACCTGATCAGCCTTACCTATTTCTTAAAGTTGATAATCTCTTCCGGAATGTCTTTACTGGATGGCTTAAAGAGTATCGCACAGCAGTCTTCCGGCAGCAACGTCTCAAAAGCGGCTTCGCTCCTGCATGACAAGATAGAGTCAGGCAAATCCATTCACGGCTCAATGCTTGAGTACCCTGATCTCTTCCCCTCAATTTATGTAAGCCTGATAAGGGCCGGGGAAGTATCTGGAAATATGAATGATGTGCTTGATGATGCTACATCCTACCTGAGCTGGCGGATAAATCTGAAAAAGGAGGTCAGTTCTGCTTTTATTTATCCGGCCATCATTATGACAGCTGTCTTCGGTCTCATGACCATCCTTTTTGTATTCGTACTCCCCAAACTTGTATCAGTGCTTGCAACACTAAATACTGACCTTCCCCTGGTAACATCATTACTGATAAATACTGTCGAGTTCATCAGAGATTACTGGCCGTTATTGCTGCTGGTCATCATCTCTATTCCAGTCCTGCTGAGTTTCGCATACAAAAGCCCTGCAGGGAGAAGAGCATTAGATTCCTTTATACTTCAGATACCTATAGCAGGCCAGCTTCTAAGAAAATTCGATCATTCAAGATACTTCAGGACATTTTCAACACTTTTCAAGTCCGGCATAAGTATCGATAAAACACTCAAGATATCAGCAAGCGTTGTGAAGAACAGCATAATCGCCGATTCATTCAATACTGTTACCAATTCAGTTCTCGGTGGAGAACTCCTTAGCAAGTCATTCAGTGACACAGGACATTTCCCTCCCTTAATTGTAAACATGGTGGAGATAGGAGAAAAGACCGGGACGCTTGAGAGTTCAATACTCAATATAAGCGACATGTATGATAAAGAGATACCGGAAGCCATTAAAAAGATCTTTGTCATTATCGAACCTGTAATGATCTTAATACTCGGAATAGTTGTGCTTATAACGATCTCTTCATTCTTCTTACCACTATATAAGGTGATCGGCGGGATACGAAGATGAGAGCACGGCACAGCGAAAAAGGGTTCACGCTTATCGAGGTCATTGTTGTGACAGGCATCATCTCCCTTCTTGTCGGGATAATGGTCCCTATTGCCTTTATGGTCTGGGAAGCACAGGAGATAGATTCGACAGAGACTCAATTGTCCTATATCAAAGAAGCAATGATAGGAAACCCATCTCAGATAAGTAACGGCACGAGAAGCTCGTTCGGCTACGCAGGCGATCTCGGCCAACTCCCCACGAACCTTGATTCCCTAATTAGCTATACAAATTTAAATGGAACCTTCGGCCCGTTTTTAAGCAGCGGGACAGACCCTCAGTCATACAAGAAAGATGCATGGGGCAATGAGATAATCTACACATATACAACCGATGCTTTCAGCAGAAAGGAGTCAGCCGTGCTAAAAAGCCTCGGCGTTGACAATGCTGTCGGAGGCACAGGTACTGCCGCTGATATACAGATCACTATTGATTCAAATGAGGTCTTGCCGGCATCCTCAGTGTCATCCAATGTCATGGTCAGGTATATAACACCCCCGTCATCTACTTTTAATGCAAATTTAACCTTTCATTTGCAACATAAAAACGGTGAGGGAGCTGACACTGAGCAGACATTCACTTCACCTGTAACTATAACAGGAAATGTTGGCAATCCTCAAAGCAACTATATTTTCGGCCTGAGTTCTCCGCTAGCCCAGAACCTGCCTGTCGGAGTCACTCGTGTATGGGCTGATATTGACAGGGACAGTTCAGGGAACCTGCTCTCCCCTGCTGCCACCGGGCTTTCATCATATATAACGGTCAACGACAGAGCATCTTCTGTTAATATAGATAATCTGTCTATCTCTGTTCAATAAAGGCTATTATGAACTCACTAAATATAGATTTCAGAGACAGCTGCCTCAGGGTCTTGAAAGTAGAAAGCGGTAAGTTTGCCGGCACATCCCTTGTCAGCGACTTCTCTTTAACCGACAGGGCCTCTGCAATAAAAACACTTTCTGCTGAGATCGATAAACTTGGAAAAAGGAATGCCAGGGTAAATATCATACTTACTCAGGAGATGATACAGCAGACGATACAGCAGATACCCCGCACTGATACTGACAGCTTATCAATGATACTCAGGAGAAAGATCTCCAAAGACCTGTCCGGCAGCGAATTCTCCTTCGGTTTCAAGGAAATAGCAGAGCATAGAAAGGCCAGAACCGGCACAAGCAGCATACTGTCTGAGTATGTTGAGAACAGGGATCTGTCTGAATACATTGCTCTTCTTAAGGAATGCGGTATAAAACCCGGCCTTATAACCAGCGGGCTTGAGGGCAACCTGCAATTATTCAACAAATTAAGGCCTGAGACACAAGGCAATGAGGCTGTTATAGATATTGGTGCCGGACATATAGAGATCATTATCATCAGCAACGGACGCCTCATTGATTATGAGAAACTCCCGTTGCTTATTGATTTTTCTAACAACCCTGATGAAACCAATACTGCAGAAGATCAAGCTTCAAAAATTAAGATATATAAGATCGTTGATGTTCTTTACAACTCTATCAACACATATATCAAAGAAGACGATCAGGGCGGCCTCTCAAGGATCTGGATCTGCGGTATCGGCTCTACACTGGAGAATATCTCTGAATCAATATCGAGCAGTTTTGGAATGTCTACAGATCTGTTAATTGATTCTGATATGCAGACAGATGGAAGCGCCTTCTCAGCCATTTCCGGTGTCTCACATATATCAACTGAAGAAGGCATAACAAACTTCATCCCTGCCACAATGCTTAAGGCCAGACAAAATCTTATCAAGCAGGTGGTCATGGCATCTCTTCTTGCTGTTTACATTGCCGTTTTGATCGGCACCTATAAAGTTACCATAACCACAGAGAAAGACCTGAGATATTTTCTTAGCAATAACAAACCATCTATCACAGCAGCAGAGGCATTGCCGGGAGATCAAAATATCTACTCAACCGGTCAGGGCACCATGGTTAAAATAGTCTCTGGCAGCCCTGCTCTATATGGAATATTCAGTGATATCGCAAACCTTATCCCTTCAGAAGTTCAACTACAGAAAATTGAGTTTATGAAGAACGGCAATACTACGACCCTATCCCTTGAAGCCAAGATCAAACACAAAGATGAAAGCTATCAGAAAGCCATAATGACCAGATACCTCAACTCAATTGAGAGCTCAGCAAGACTTAAAAATATATCTATTCCAACGATAGTAACATCTGGAGATTCCAGCGCTGACAGCTTTATAACGGTGAAGTCGGGTTATGAGGTGGTCAAATGAAAAGACCGGGCAACGCCTTTATAATTATCATTACTGTAGTTGTTACCACCGGGATACTATTCGCTTTTTTTATTAACTCAAAAAAAGCAACGATCAGGCTACTTAAGCAAAGCATTGAAAATATCTCTAACAGTGAAAATTTAATGCTCATGAACAGGCCCGAGAATGTAAACGACCTGCAGCCTCTCTTTCCCGATTCTGCCGGCACAACAGAATTTATTGAAAAAGCATACATAACAGCAAGTAAATACGGCATTGACAACCTCTCTTTCAACTATAACAACAGGACATTTATCAACCTTGATACAGGCAGGACACTGAAGGCTATTCCCTCCTCCGGCATAAAACCAGGCTTCCTGTCTATTGATTCGATCAAGGTCAGCTTCACATCCGACTACAGAAGCCTTGCAGAATTTGTAAGAGAAATACAGAATTTCAGTAGACTTGTCACTATTGAGGAGATGAAGGCCTACAGAAAAAAATCAGCACTTGCTGTAGATATCGTTGCGAAGATCTATTCAACGGAGGCTGCTAATGCTCTCAAATAAATACTTGGCCTCTATAGTGCTTCTGCTTCTGGTGTTTGTGATAGCTTACAATATCAAATACTTTTCATCTAAAAGCACCGGTACTGCGGGCCAAACAAGTGCAAATGTCTCACAAGCTGCAATTCCTCCTGTTGATAACACATCCCTTCTATCAGAGCGCAAGATCATAAAGAAAGACAGCAGCCAATGGAAGAGAGACCCCTTCTCCATCACACCTCAGGCAGGGAAGACAGCTATAGTTCTTGGAGGCATTATAAATAATGGAGGCAAGGGCCTTGCATTGATAAACGGGAAGGTCTATACCCTGAATGAATCAGTAGGCAGTAGTATTATCAAAGAGATAAAAAAAGAGAGTATTGTAATATCAACTAACGGATTAATTAATGAGATATTCATAACTAATAAAAGCGACATTAAGGAGAGAAAAAAATGAGGAAATTCTATCTTGTGATATTTCTGGCCGTTATACTGAGCTACGGCTGCGCAAGCTATAAGATATCAGATATATCAGATACACTGGTTCTTAATGAACCTCCAGAGATAGCTGCTGCTGAACCTGCAGCGCCTCCCCCTGCACCTGAGAAGATCCCTGCACCAAAAGAGGAGAAAAGGTTCTCACTGAGTGTGAGGGATGCTGATATACGGGACATCCTGTTGCTGCTTTCTAAAGACAGCGGCATAAATATCATTGCTGATATGGATGTTACCGGCACTCTCTCCATAGACTTCTCCGATCTTGACCTGAACAGTGCCCTTTATGCCATCACAAGGCAGCTTAGATACACGTTCAGGATGGACAAAGGATTCATCAGAGTAACCCGCCCTGTGCTTGAAACAAGGTCATTCAAAATCGACTATATAACAGGGAAGAGGACTTCTTCAAGCAGCATTAAAGCTTCTATGTCAACAAGTACAGGTTCATCATCAGGGACAAGCAGCGGAGGCTCAACAGTCTCCTCTTCCGGAACCGGCTCATCCTCATCATCCGGCAAGGGCCAGGTAAGTATAACCACCTCGGGCACATCTGATTTCTGGAAAGAGATGAGAACCGGACTTGAGATGATAATATTTGGCGGATCCAAAGATGCAAAAGGTGATAAGAAACTCGTTATCAACGAGCTTGCTGGGATTGTGCATATCACAGACTATTCAGACAACATGGAGAGGGTAGAGGATTTTCTTAACGATGTTGAGATGTCTGTAAGCAAGCAAGTCATGATACAGGCACACATTATTGAAGTCTCTCTGGATGACGAGTTCAGTTTTGGTATAAATTGGAAAGCATTATCCGGTTCAGGAACAGGCCTGATCGATGATGAATTGTTCAGTTTTTCTCAGATGCTGGTTCCAAGTCCTGAAACAAAGGTTTTTCAGGTAGATCTGACCAACAAGAGGGTGACAGCACTTATTGATGCTATGCAGGAGCAGGGCCAGGTCAATGTGCTCTCAAGTCCGAAGATCTCCACGATGAATAACCAGAGAGCCGTAATGAAACTTACTACAAATGAGGTCACATGGATAACCACAACAACATACAATTCTGATGGCACGATACTTACGGAATATACAAACCCTCAGATCGATGAAGTAGGCCTTTTTCTTGATGTTACCCCTCAGATCAATGACTCTGGCGTGATCACAATGCAGATCCATCCAAGCATTACTGAGAAAATTGGAGAATCTATTTCCCCTAATCAGGACAACTCAACACCTATCATAAATACAAGAGAACTCGATACAATGGTCAGTGTTAACAATGGTCAGACGATTGTAATTGCCGGGTTCATCACTGACAAGATCATTGAAAGTATCAGGAAAGTGCCTTTCCTGGGAGACATTCCTGCTTTTGGTAAATTATTCCAGCAGATAAGCAATGATAAAAGAAAAGCAGAACTTGTGATATTCCTCACACCATACATACTTAACAACAAGTCAATAGAGGATATAAGAAATGAGCACATTCTGAGGCTTGAGAAGATAATGAAAAAATTCGAACCTGTCCCGTCACTCACCAGACAAAACTCAACTACATAGGCAATAAAAAAGGGGCGGGTATTCACCCGCCCTTAAAAGCTTCAACCTGCTTTTATCAGAATATTACTTTATCCTTAGTCCAACATCATCAGTAGCGCCTATGATCAACTCACCTGCATCCGTATCAAGGACACCGTTAGGCCCTGCAGACATTATCCAGACAGCGTCAGTTGCAGAAGTAAACCCGGAGGCATTAATGACATACTGGTTGCCCCATGGGTCGGCAGTAACATATGCGGTGTAAGGACCGGCCCAGTTATTGTAACAACCATCGGTGTTTGCGGCTAAGTGATTGTTAATAGAACTCGTTAAGTCATTATCCCAGCTGTTGTCACCAAGTCCTGCAGGTGCATTACCTGCGCCGTAAAGAAGGGTTGCATCACTGCATCCTTCATCATACTGAATCGGCCATTCTGCAGTATCTTTTTTAAATACAAGTATGGCAGAAGAAAGGGACCTAATATCAGCCGAAGCTCTTGTTATCCTTGATTCATCAATCTCCTTTAAAATCATCGGCACCAAAACACCTGCCAGGATTGCGATGATACCAGCAACAACGATCACCTCAATCAATGTAAAACCCTGATCCAGCCTCTTCTTCATTGCCACCCCTCCTTTTATTAATTAATATTTATATATTTACGAAATGCCTAATAACATTATATCCGATTCCTGAAGAAATACAAGCACAATTCAGCAGTTAAGCTAATTACATGCAGGGTCACGCTCTTTCAAAGAGCCGGACAAAACATAAACCCTTCCGCAGCATCCACCCATACATCCGCTCAGCTCTTCACACTCAACACATTCTTCAGGAGCATCGTGAAGGCTCTTTACGAGCTCCTTTTTAGAATCAGATGAAAGGATAGACTTCAGTGAACTCTTACTGAGGTCACCAAGTTCTATCGGCATTGATGGACATGGATATACTTTTGCATCAGAAGAGAGATATGCCATGCTGTTTGCTGCCTGGCATCCTGCTCCGGGAAAAGATACAGCAGGATAAAATACTCTCCATAAAAACGGATCATGAATCGTGATCCTCATCTTCTCAAAATCAAGATCTCTCAATCTATTCGTGAGCAGTGCACCCTCCTCCCTGCTGACATAAAAACAATCCTTCTTTTCTTTCAGACGCTGCATAGGAAAGGCAAGGCGGGTTATATCATTATCAAGACAGAAGGAGACTATGTCAGGAATTCTCCTGAAGTTACTCTCCCTCACCCGGAAAGAAGCCCCGATAGTCATGCTATCGGCTTTATACGTTAGCAGGCTCTCAGCTATCTGGCGAAGGTCATCTTCAGAATCAGCATCTACAAGGATTTCATTGACCTTCTGACCGGATAACTTATTCATGTCTGAAGACTTAAATGAATTTTGTGAAAGAGAAAGGGAGACAGTTATATTCTCTTCCTTAAGCCGCTGCAGTATCTCAATACATGCATCACTTAATTGATCTCCCTCATCAAGCAGGTTCAAAGTGAAGAACTTCATATCAACTACCTGCTCTAGAATATCACTGTATTGCAAAGACAGATCAGGCTCAGGGGTAAGGTCCCAGTATATCCTTATGGGAAAAGGCAGTTCCTTAAGATTCATTTTTCCAGCAGTGGGGGTCGGGGTTATTCATGTCGCCGGTAAGTGCAAGGGTCCTTGCTGTACACCCGCCAAGACACTCGGATTGGCTGTCACAGCTCAGGCATTTACCTTTCGCCTCTTTATTCCTCATCTTATCAAGCACAGGTGAATCTTTCCATATCCTCATCAGGTCATCATTGCATATATTGCCAATGACTATGGGTATAAAACCGCAAGGTGTTATGTCGCCATTTGATTTGATATTGAGAGACAGTTTGCCGCATACACTCCCTTTCACAAGTGTCTCTTCACTCTTCTCCCCCAACTGTGAAATTATCGGATCCTCAAGTGAGATACGCACCCCTTTTACTGTCTTCTTCATTTCTATAGCCTTAATGTAGAAGGCTTTCCACTCTTCAGAGGAAAGATCAAGCACATCCTTGTTTGTAAAACCGAGGCCTGAACACTTGAAGTTGTGAAAATTAATATTTAATACTTTTGATGCCAGGGCCATATCAACCAGACCGTCAACATCATCAATATTTACCCTGCAGATCACAGAAGATATAGAGGTCTCAATTCCTGCTTCTTGAAGGAACACCAG
>PJEL010000355.1_pt1 | contig 54795 bp, 50 predicted proteins | sample 1853271 | NCBI WGS metagenome assembly PJEL01 (sample SAMN08108733, study PRJNA415343) | Invertebrate metagenome, whole genome shotgun sequencing project. | host: Globobulimina | place: Sweden: Gullmar Fjord | collected 2015-08
GATCGCCGACGAACTCGAGGGTGGCGCCGCGTCCCACCGGACCGAGGTGCACGGCGCCGCCCTTGTGGATGTTGGCGGGCCCGGTGAGCGGCTCGATGTCCTTCCAGTTGACGTGGGCATAGGGTGCCAGGCGAACCTGGTTCGTGCCGATGGGGCCAACCGTGACTTTGCCTCCGTCATAGACCGTGATGACGCAGTGTCGGGCGTCGAGACCTCGATACCCGCCGAGGGCCAGACCGCCGGGATCCGGGTTGGCGCCGACTCGGATGACCGGTCCACGGAGCACCTGATCGCCATGGCCCGCCAGCGGCCCGCTGAGGACCCTCAGCACGACATCCCAGCGTTCTTGTGTGCTCATGCTGCTCCGTTCGCCCCATCTCCAAATACCGGCCGAGTCCCAAGTCCGCACCCATGAGCTGCAAGCCGATGCTCGAGGATCGTTTCCTGGACACTAACCAACCGGTTGGTTAACACTCAGGTATGACTGAAGAAGCAGCCGACACCCGAAGCCGAATCCTCGATGCCGCCGAGCAGGCCTTTGCCGACGGGGGCCACGCAGGGGCGCGAGTCAACGCAATCGCCAAGGCCGCCGGGGTCAACAAGGCGATGCTCTACTACTACTTCGAGTCCAAGGAGGGCCTGTACGGCGCCGTCCTGGAGCGGGTCTTCGATCAGGTGACAGAGGTGCTCGTCGCCCACATCGAAGAGACCGAAGAGGCCGATTTCGCCGGGTTTTTAGCGGGTTATCGGACGGTGCTTCGGAGCCATCCAAATTTCGTGCGGCTGATGATGCGAGATCTGGCCGACGGCGGGCCCAATGTGATCAGAGCGCTGGGGCCCAGGCTGCCGCGGGTGGTTGGCACCATGTCGGCGGCCCTGTCTCGAGGACAGCAGTCCGGGGCCATCAACCCGGCGCTCAACCCCCAGATCGTCACGCCGATCCTGATCGCCCCCTTTGTGCTCTTCTCCGTCGCCAACCCGGTGCTCTCCGCCGCGACCGGGATGCCCGGCGACGCCCTGACCGTTCCGTTCGACGAGACCGCTGAAGAGATCCTACTTCGAGGCCTGCTGGCCCGAAAGGCGGAGGAATCATGATCTGGCTCACGCTATTGGCCTGCAATTTTGGGGGATCGACCCCGACTTATACCGGCACAATCGAAGTGACCGAGGTCGAGGTCTCCTCGGCTATCCCCGGTCGCCTGGTCGAGGTCCTTCCTCACGAGGGCGAGCGGGTGAGCGCAGGCGACCTGGTGTTTCGCCTCGACGCGGTGATGCTCGAGGCCGAGCGCGAGGTCCGGGCCGCGGCGATCGACCAGAGCGAGGCCGGTCATCAGGCCGCCAATGCCCAGGTTCGCGCTGCCAATGCCCAGGTCGCCATGCTCCGTCGCGAGCTGGAGCGCGTCAAGGCTCTCGAGGCTTCAGGGGTCGGCTCGGCACAGCAGACCTCGCAGCTCTCCGGCCAGCTCGATGTGGCCCTGGCCAAGGCTGCGGCCGCTCGCGAGCAGGTTGTCCAGGCCGAGGCGGCGGGTCGTCAGGCGGAAGCGGGTCTGAAGGCGGCTGACACGAGACTCACAGAGACAGAGGTTGCAGCGGCGGTCGACGGGGTGGTGCTGTCGCGAAACCGAGAGCCCGGCGAAGTGGTCGGTCCCGGCATGAGCGTCGTCACCCTCGGCGATCTGGCTCACCCGCGACTGCGGATCTACGTCGCCCTGCTCGAGGTCGAGAAGCTGGCCATCGGCGACGCGGTCGAGGTGCACCTGGATGGCGTCGATGCGACGGGTCGAGTCGAGCGGATCGCGTCGGAAGCGGAGTTCACACCGCGAGAAGTGCTGACCCCAGACGAACGAGTGAAGCGGGTCTTTGCGGTGGACGTCGGGCTGGATCCGGGGCCCGGCGTGCACCCGGGAATGCCCGCCGACGCGGTGCTGGCGATCTGATGGCTGCCGCCGTCGAGATCAGGGGTCTCACCCGCCGTTTTGGCGAGGTGACCGCGGTCGATCAGCTCGATCTGAGCGTTCGGGAGAACGAGGTGTTTGGCATCGTCGGCCCCGATGCGGCCGGCAAGTCGACCCTGATGCGGCTGGCCGTGGGTGTGCTCACTCCCGATGCCGGATCCATCGAGGTCGCCGGGCTCGACGTGCACCGCAAGCGCAACGAGGCCCGTCTCAAGCTCGGCTATATGAGCCAGGCCTTCAGTCTGTACCGAGACCTCAGCATCAACGAGAACATCTGGTTCTTTGCCACACTTCGAGGAGTGTCCCGCCGAGATCGACAGGCCCGCGCCGCCCGTCTCCTCGAGGCGACGGGACTGGCACCCTTCACCTCGCGTCTCGCGGGCAAGCTGTCGGGCGGAATGAAGCAGAAGCTGGGTTTGATCTGTACTCTGGTCCACGAGCCCAAGGTGCTCTTCCTCGACGAACCCACCAACGGCGTCGATCCGGTCAGCCGGCGAGAGTTCTGGGAGATCCTGGGCGAGCTGCGAGAGCGAGTCACCGTTGTCGTCACCACTCCAGCCCTGGACGAGGCCGAGCGCTGTGATCGGGTGGCGCTGATGACCGGTGGCAAATTGCTCGCCGTCGATACCCCCGATGGGCTGCGAAAGCGCGTCGTGGAGCCGGTCTGGGAGGTCTCGGTGGACGCGCCCTTCGACGCCGCAGCGGTTCTCGAGGCCGAGCTTCCCAAGGCTGCAGTCCAGCTGTTCGGAGATCGCCTGCACGTGGTCGCCGACACGCCGGGGACCCAGGTGTCTCAGATCCTCGAGAATGCAGGTCATTCGTCGACTGTGCACCAGATAGAGGCCTCTCTCGAGGACGCCTATGTGCAGCTGGTGGGGGCGTCGTGAGCGACCTTGCGCTGCGGGTGGAAGGCCTGGTCCGGCGGTTCGGATCCTTCGTGGCCGTCGACAACATCGATCTCGAGGTGCCACGGGGCGCGATCTTCGGGTTCCTCGGGGCCAACGGCGCGGGCAAGACCACCACGATCCGCATGCTCTGCGGCCTGCTCGAGCCGACCTCCGGGACCGCGTTCGTGGACGAGATCGACGTGGTGAAGCGACCCGACGAGGTGAAGGCCCGCATTGGCTACATGGCGCAGAAGTTCTCTCTGTACGACGATCTCACCGCCCTGGAGAACATCCAGTTCTTCGCCGACGCCTACCTCGTTCCGTACAAGGAGCTGGCCACCCGCACCGAAGAGGTCCTGGCTCACACCGGGCTCACGGACCGCAAGGACGCCCTCACTCGGACCCTTCCCGCGGGAATCAAGCAGCGGCTGGCCCTGGCCTGTGCCCTGATCCATCGCCCGCGGGTGCTGTTCCTCGACGAACCCACCGCCGGCGTCGATCCGCTGTCGCGGCGGCTGTTCTGGAAGCGGATCCACGAGCTGCGAACGATGGGAACCACCATCTTCGTGACCACCCACCACCTCGACGAGGCCGAGAACTGCACCGCGGTGTTGTTCATGCGGGCTGGGCGGGCAGTGGGCCTGGGGTCCCCGCGCGAGCTGCGAAGGAACGCCGACCGTGGAGACCGGGTGCGACTGTCCGGCGTTGCGCGTGATCGGCTGCGCGAATCACCACGGATCATCGAGCTGATCCCCATGGGAGCGGGCTGGCAGGCGTTGCTTCGCAGTCCCGACGATGTGGAGCCCCTGCAGCGTGAGCTCGGGGTCGAGGTGCGGCGAATCGCCCCGTCACTGGAGGACGTGTTCATCGAGGCCTGTCGGCGGGAGGACGGCCCATGAGGTCCTTTGTCGCCATTTTGTACAAGGAGTTCCTGCACATCCTGCGGGATCGACGCTCTCTGATTGCGGCACTGTCCCTGCCGATGCTCCAGCTGTTGTTGTTCGGCTTTGCTATCAAGTTCGATGTACGGAACATCGATATGGCGCTGGTTGATTACGATCGCACTGCTGAATCACGCAGTCTAGTCGACGAACTCACCGCCGATGGCGCGATCCGGGTGGCCGACCAGGTCGAGACCGAGGACGCACTGGAGGGTCTGCTCGATCGCGGCCTGATCCGCCTCGGATTGGTGATACCGGCGGGCTACGGGCGCCGGATCCACTCCGGTCGAGACGCCCCCATCCAGCTGTTGGTCGACGGATCTGACGCGAGCTTCGCCGGCCTCGCTCTGGGACACGTGGGTGGCGCGCTCAAGGACGGGATCGAGCGGCAGATGAGGCACACGGTCCAGATCTCGGGCGGGGGCGACGAACTACCGGGTCTGCACCTGCGTACTCGGGTCCTCTACAACGAGGAACTCAACGGCACCTGGTACATCATCCCCGGGCTGATCGCGGTCCTGATCGCGATGCTCGCGGCGATGCTGACGAGTCAGTGCGTGGCCCGGGAGTACGAGCAGGACACCATCGAGCAGATCCTGGTGTCCCCGGTGAGTGGTCTGGCCCTCATGCTCGGAAAACTGCTTCCCTACGTGGGAGTGGGGGTGATCCAGGTGTTCACGGTGACCCTGGCGTCCCGGTTTGTCTTCGGAGTGCCGATCCGGGGGAGCCTGCTGCTGCTCGCGGCGGGAACCCTGCTCTATCTGGTCGGCGCCATGGCCCTCGGACTGGTGCTCTCCGCGGTGATCCAGAGCCAGCAGGTCGCCCTGCAGATCTCGCTGGTGGCCACCATGCTGCCGTCGCTGCTGCTGTCGGGCTTCCTGTTTCCGATCCAGAACATGCCCCCGATCCTGCAGACCATCAGCCTGATCGTCCCCGCCCGCTACTACGTCGCCGTCACCCGAGGCATGTTCCTGAAGGGGACGGGGATAGTCGAGCTCTGGCCGCACTTTTTGGCCATGGCCCTGTTCGCTCTGGCAATGCTCCTCATCGCCACCTCTCGCTTCCGCAGGAGCCTGGCATGAGCTTCTCCTTCCGCCGAATGCGCGCGGTGGCCCGCAAAGAGCTTCGCCACATCCTCCGCGATCACAAAATGCGGCCGATGATCCTGATCGTGCCCATCGTGCAGCTCACCGTCCTCGGGTACGCCGCGAACATGGACGTGAACCACGTGAAGCTCGCGGTGGTGGATCAGGATCGCAGCGCGGTGAGCCGGGAGATCACGGGTCGCCTGGACGCGGGAGTGGCCTTCGATCTGGTGCAGACGACGACCGACGAACGGCAAGCCGAGGAGGCGCTGGACGCTGGACAGGCGGAGATAGTGGTCGTGCTTCCCGACGGCCTGGCTCGCGGTCTGGCCAGGGGAGAGGCCGTCGAGGTGCCAGTGTGGGTCGACGGCACTGACACCAATCGCGGCATGATCGCCCAGAATTACGCCGAGACGATCCTGAGCCGGGTCTCCAGGGAGCGTCTTCCCGCCCGTCCCAGTGGCGGGGCCGCCCAAGGTCTGCCAGACGCGCGGGTTCGAGTGCTCTACAACCCCACACTGAAGAGCCAGTGGTTCATGGTGCCCGGGGTCGTGGTGATGGTGCTGGCAGTGCTCACCAGCCTGCTCTCCGCCATGGCGATCGTGAAGGAGCGCGAAAACGGGACCATCGAGCAGCTCACGGTGACGCCGATCCAGTCGGCCGAGCTGATCGTCGGCAAGTTGATACCCTTTGTCGGCATTGGGTTGCTGATTGCGGGGCTGGTGACCGGCGCCGCGGTGACCGTGTTCGACGTGCCCTTCCGCGGAAGCCTCCTCGACCTGGCGCTCATGTGTCTGCTGTTCCTGCTGTCCACGCTCGGAACGGGGCTTCTTGCCTCGACTCTCAGCCAGACCCAGCAGCAGGCGACCCTGGCGGTGTTCATGGTGCTCATGCCCAGCTTCCTGCTCGGCGGCGTGTTCTACCCAGTCAGCAATATGCCTGATTGGGCGCAGCTAATCGCCGCCTTCACCCCGGTCCGGTACTTCATCGTCATCGTTCGCGGGTTGTTCCTCAAGGGGGCCGGACTCGATGTTCTCGCCCATGACGCGCTGGCGATGGGCGCGATTGGAGTCGTCGTACTCCTGGTCGCCATCCTGCGTTTTCGCAAAAGGAGTGTCTGATGTGGTGGTTCCTTTTCACGACGGCCCAGGCGATGACGCTGCAGACTGCTCTGGACGCGGCCGAGGAGCGCTCTCCGTCCATGCAGATGTCGGCGGAGCGAGTGAACGAGGCTCAGGCCCGGGTGAACGAGGCCCGAGGGCGCCTGCTCCCGACGGCCACGGTGTCGGCGGCGGCGGTTGCGCAGAACGAGGTCACCGTGAACTTCGCCGACAGCTTGCCCGACATCCCCCTGCTCGACCTGAGCGGTGTCGAGCCCCTGGTGGTGTCGCCGGGGTTTCAGCTCCAAGGGGCCGCCGAGGTCACCCAGCCGCTGTTCGCTCCTCAGGCCTGGGCCGCCGGTTCTGCCGCTCGCCAAGGGGTCGAGCTGGCGCGGGCAGAGCAGGAGACGACCCAGGTGAGGGTGCGCGGGGCGGTCCTCGGGGCGTGGCACCAGTCAGCCCAGGCCCACGCGCTGGTCGAGGACGCCAACGTGGGCGCCGAGCTGGCGGATCGTCTCAAAGAGCGTGCCCAGTCGATGGTCGATCTCGGCGTTGCAAGCCCGGATCAGATCCTGCCCTTCCTGCGGGCTGTGGCCACTGCCAACGGGAACCTGGCCCAGGCCGAGGCGGGAGCGGCTGCAGCCGACGGCGTCCTGGAACAGCTCACTGGCATTCAGGGAGGAGCCGATCCGGCGATCACTCCCAGCGAAGCCCCAGAGCTCGGTTCGCTCCTGGATAGTGTGGAGCGAGCCGATCTCGATGCGGCCGAGGTGCGTGTCGAAGCTGCCAGCAAGGCCCGAGACGTCGAACGCCAGGGTCTCCTGCCGGTGATCGCCGCAAAGGGTGGCTTGTACCTGCTCGATCCCGCACCAGATCTCGGAGAGGCGGTGAACTGGAAGGTGCAGGTTGGAGCGACGATACCGCTGTTCGTCGGCGGAACCACCCGGGCGCGGATCTCCAGCGCCGGAGCCCGTCTCTCCCAGGCCGAGGCCGCCCAACGCGCCGTCGCCGAGCAGGCTCAGATCGAGGTCCGTGCCGCCCACGGAGAGCTGAGTCGTTCTCTGGCCGCGTTGACCGCTCGTACCGAGGCCCTCGAGTTCTCGGAGCAAGCCGTCGCCGCCGCGGAATCCCGCCTCGACCTCGGCGGTGGGAGCCTATTGGAGGTCCAGCAGGCTCAGGCCGAGCAGCTCGTCTCTCGGGCGGAGCTCACCCGGGCCCGCTCTTCGGCCGCACGCGCCGCCGATACCCTGTGGCTCGCAGTGAACGATCAGCCGCGCTAGTAGGCGTTATGACGTTTCAAGCAGCAATTCTGTCCGGGGTTCCGCCCCACGCCTCGTTCCTTTTCCTCGGGCTGAGAGATCCAGGAGTTCTCGCCGAAGGGATGCGGGAACTCGCCTCTGTTCCGGCCGCAGATCACTTGATCCTGGGCGTTGGATCCGAGCTGCTCAGCGCGCTGGGCACCGCGATCCCCGGGCTGCGGCCGATGCCAGTCCTCCCAGGCTCGGCCATCGACATCCCGAGCACGCCCTCCGACCTCTTCATTCGTGTCGCCGGCTCCGACCCGGGCGGGGTCTACCACCGCGAGCGCGAGATTCTCTCCCTGCTTCCCTCGTTTGTGGCCCGGGACCGCGTCGCCGGTTTTGTGTTCGGCAACAGTCGCGATCTGACAGGCTACGAGGATGGCACCGAGAATCCCACCGGCGCTGATGCCGAGCGGGTGGCCTTTCGGGCCGACGGAGGCCCGGGCATCGCCGGATCCAGCGTCGTCGCCGTTCAGCGCTGGATTCACGATATGTCGGCGTTCGACAATATGAATTCAACAGAGCAGAACCACGCCATCGGTCGCGACCGGGAGTCCAACGACGAGCTCGAGCACGCACCGGAATCCGCACACGTGAAACGCACGGCCCAAGAGGACTTCGAGCCGGAGGCATTCACGCTGCGTCGGTCCATGCCCTGGCGCGACCCGCGGGGTGCTGGGCTGGTCTTTGTGTCGTTCTCGGCCACCCTCGACCCCTTCGAGGCCCAGCTCCGCAGGATGGTCGGGCTCGATGACGGGACCGTCGACGGTCTCTTTCAGTTCACCCGGCCCGTCGACGGCGGAACCTGGTGGTGTCCTCCAGTGCGCGAGGGGTATCTGGATCTTCGCGCGATTATCGACGCCGAAGCTTGATATCCACGATGACCGACGTCCCTCCCATCCGCATGCGGAGGTCGAGGACTTCGCGCTCCTTGTCGTAGAGCGATTCATAAGGGGGCACCGTGGTGTTCTTGCGAACCCACCCGTTGGCCTCGAGGCTGTCGGTGTAGAGCGTCCAGGTCTTCTGCACGGCGAAGGCGGAGCGGTACACAATCTGGGCCGACTTGTCAGTCGATTCACCAACAATGCCGTTTCCGACGGGTATGCCGAGGTGCTCCAGGATCGTACCCTGCTCTGAGTTGGCCTCCGGTTTGGCCGCTGCGACGGCTTCTTTTGGCGCGTCATCCGCAGCCTGGGTCTCGGGCTCGGGTTCGGCCGCCTCGACCGCCGCCGCGTCCTCTGGAGTGTCTGCAGCTGCCACCGGGTCTGCTTCTGAGACAGCACCGTCCGCGTCCTCGCCACCGCCGCCAGGAATGCCTCCGCAGGCAAGAGCGATCCAGGTGCTGGCGAGCAGTGTTGCAAGAGACAGCCGGGACAGACGCATACCAAGCACTCCGGGCGAGACCCGAGCATCCTACCAACGGCGGTGCGCTACCCGTCCCACCAAATCGGGCACAGGCGGGTCTTGGCGCTCCAGATCGCGTTGCCAGTCTTCGCTTCGTAGACGCCAGAGTGCTCGCCGCCACAGCCGACGAACAGCGGCCCGCGGCCCATCCAGTGGAGGCTACCGTTGCCGGTGAGGCCCGCCAGGCTTTTCCAGGCGCCCTCGTCTTCGCCGACCCTCAGGAATGCCGGCTGTCCGTAGTTCTCGCCCTCCAACCACTCGACAGTGAGCGCAAGGGTGCCAAATCCGGCATCGATCTTGGCCAGCTACCGCGGTCTACAGGCCCCTGAAATAGGCGGACATCGGATCGAGGTAGTGGTCCACCCAGCCCTGTTGATAGCTGCCTCCCTGTCCGGCGGGAATCACGCTGTGGGCGATGGTCACTCGCGTCCCACCATCCTTGGCGGCGAGGCGAACCTCGACCCGTGAATCTGGAGCTTCGTCCGGGAAGACCGCGGTTCTCCACGCCTGAACGAATCGTTGCCCGGGCTCCACCTCCAGGGTGCTGGCGGTGATGTAGCCATCCCAAGCGCGGTACGAGCCACCGACGGCGCAGTCTCCCGAGGCGGCCGCACCGGTCATGAGTGCGTGCCCCTCGGGATCGAGCCAGGCGGCGTAGATGGCGTCGGGAGTGGCGGGAACGAGGCCTGTGACTTCGATGGTCTCGCTGCTCTGGTCGGACATGTTCTCTCCGTTGTTGGTGGTCAAGCTGATTTGTCCTCCCCGAGGTCGCGGGTCAACAGCGATGACACACTCGGTCGCCGATGCGGAACGATCGCACGTGGTCCAAGCTCTCCCCACCGATGAAGTTACGTGAGATGCAGGAGTCGTCCTTGGAAACGGACACAAGCGCCCTCGCCGATATCCTGGCCTCCCTCCGGCTGGAGTCCTCCCTCATCAGCGAGGCACAGATGCACGTGCCTTTTGCGGTGAAGACCGGTCCAACCGAACATGCGATGTTCCACGCCCTCATGGAAGGGACCGCCGTACTGAAGCCTGATCGACTCCCGGCGGTCGAGCTGCGAGCCGGAGATCTCGTCATCCTGCCCCTCGGCCACGGACACGTGATCTCCGACGGCAGTGGCTGTGCCCCGGTCAACGTGCGGCGGCTGACCTTGATCCAGTCGAACGGGATCGCCAAGACTCGGGTCGGCGGGAGCGGGCCGATGACGCGGGTGGTGTGCGGTACTTTTCGACTGCAGCACCGCGGCTCCCATGTGGCACTGATGCGTCTGTTGCCGAAGACGCTGGTGATTCGAGGCGACGAAGCGCCACTTGCCACGTGGTTGGACACCAACCTCTCTCTCCTGGCCGCCCAGCTTGGTCGCGGAAAGCCAGGCGCGGAGGCGGTGAGCACCCGAGTCACGGATCTGCTGTTCATGCAGGCCCTCAACACCTGGCTCGCCCGGGCCGACCATCTGGTGCCCGGGTGGCTGGGAGGGCTGCGAGACGATCAGATCGCCCAGGCCCTGGCCCTTGTACACGCTCGGCCCGCGGCGGCCTGGACGGCGACGGACCTGGCCCAGAAGGTGGGGATGTCGCGCTCGAGTTTCTATCGGCGCTTCTGCACTTTGGTGGGCGAGCCACCGGCGACCTACGTGACGCGCTGGCGCATGTACAAGGCAGCGGATCTGCTCGTGGGGACCCGGTCGCTCTCCATCGGCGAGGTCGGAGAGCGGGTGGGTTACATCTCCGAAGACGCCTTTTGTCGTGCATTTCGGCGCGTGATCGGCGTGAGCCCCAGTGTCTACCGCCGGCAAGAGCGCGCGACGGCGTGACGGGGCGCGGTGATCACCACTGCAACCAGTCGGTGGAGCTGTAGATCTGCACGTCGGGAGGGGCGTCGAAGAGCGATGCAAAGGCCGCCGCGATGTCGGGATTGCTGTAGAACTCGCCCATCGCGACTGGATCGGCCCAGATGTCGATGGCGAGGAACTCCTGGGGGTCCTCCAGGCCGGTGTGCACTACGTGAGCGAGATCTCCGGCGGCGATTGCGTCGTCTTTCCCTCCCAGCGCTACGGCATCGTGGGCGGCCTGGGCATCGGCAGGGGCAGCCTCCGCCAGTCGTCCCCGCACTACGACAAAGAAGTAGGGGTCGAAGGCGTCACCGGCCTCGTAGTCGCCCCAGTTCGCCCACTGCGGCTGGTGTACGAAGATCTCTTGGCTTGGCTGGGCGGCGAACAACGTGCCAAATGCCTCGGCGAACGCCGGATCGGAGTACACCGCCTGCATCCCGTTCAGGTTGTCCCAGCGGTCGATCGCCAGGAAGCCGTTGTCCTCGACTCCGAGCAGCACATCGTGGGCCAGGTCGCCCATCGCCTGTGCACCGGCCTGTCCACCGCCGGCGATGGCGTCGTGAGTTGCCGCCGCGTCCGTCAGGTCATCCGTGAAGAGCGGCCCGCGGATGAGGACGGCGTAGGTGTTGCCGTCCGGTGAGATGTCGATGGTGGGGGTGGTGTCTGTGTCGTCTGTGTCGTCGGTGTCTTCGGTGGTGTCGGAGTCATCGGTGGTGTCGATGCTGGTGTCTCCGGTCTCCTCTCCACCGCCACAAGCCACAAAGGTCGCCGTGGCGCCAAGCAGTACGAATCTCGAAATAGTCATGGGTATCTCCTGGCTTTTGCGGAAGTACCGCGAAGCTAGGAAAAGGTAGCCATCACCCTCCGTCCGGGGAACGGTTCACCGTCCGGGAAACAGGACTGATCGTCCCAGAAGACCGTGCCCTGGCTGTCTCAGTGCTCGGGGAGGGCAGCTAGGCGCTCGCGGAGTGCCTCTGCTTCGGGTCCGCGATCCAGGCGGACCCACTGACCCAGAGCGACCTCGCCCAAATACCGTGAGCGCTCGAATTCCCCCTTCTCGGCGGCTTCGTCGCAGGCCAGGTCGAGCTCTAGCGCCATGCTCTGATCGGTCCAGGTCTGATAGCGAAGCAGGGCGTCCAGCGCGTAGCGGGATTCGTCCCAGGCCTCCCAGTCACTGCGGAGGGTGTGGATTCGAAGGCTCATCGCGTGGGCCATGACACGTACGAAGGGCGACCAGGCGGCATCGCGATTGTCGAGTACTCCCCTAAGCAATGCGAGCCCTTCCTCCACCGCGCCTCGTCTCAGGACGTGACCACAGAGGTTCAGTCGTGCGACGAGGGCGTCCCGGAAGCCGTGCTCCTCGCAGATCTGTAGCCCCAGGCGCACCAGGCGCTCGGCTTCGGCCACGTCTCCGCCCAGCTCGGCGACATTGCTCAGGTCGTTGTAGGCGCAGGCCCGGTGGAACGGAGACTCCAGCTCCCCGCCCAGCTCCGCGAATCGCTCGAAGTGCTGTCGGGCCGCATCGAGCTGCATGCGAGACTGGGCGATCTGCCCGAGTCCGCGCGCGATTCGAACCTCTATTCGCGCCGGAGTGGGGTGGGCGTTGGCTTCCTCCAGCCAGCGAACGCCGTCATCGAAGCGCCCGAGTCGGAACGCGGCGAGACCGAGCAGGCTCCGGGCTTCGGCCCCTGACAGCCTCCACCCCTTTGCGTCGCAGCGCGCTACCAGCTGCTCGCCCTCGCGGAAGCCGCGCTCCATCTCCCAGAGGTTGACGCGGCACAGGATCCTGCGGATCGCAACCGTGGCGTATCGCTCGTCGCAGTCCTCGGCCCCAGAGCGCTCCAGGCAGCGTTCGGCGAGCTCGAGCAGCTCCAAGGCCTGGCCGTAGTCGTCGGCGTCGAGCCGTGTGTGGATGCCGGTGATCAGGGGGTCGAAGGCCTCTCCGAACGCTCCCGAGGCGGCGAGATGGCGGCCGATGCGCTCCGGGCTGCCGTCGGTGGCCCTCAGGAGTTCGGCGCAGACCCAGCTCAGGTGGGCAAAGTGTCCTTCGGCCCTGGCTCTTTCGACGAGAGCTTCGCGAGCTAGCTCCTGCTGCCAGCGGAATCCCTGTGCAGCTTGCTCGACGATGCCGGCGCGAGCCAGGACCGAGGCGAACTCCAGCGGAAACGGGAGCGCGGCACGTTTGCAGGCGGCGGCCCACTGCACTTCGTCCACGGTGCTGCCGAGGATCGCTGCCAAGAGCACCGCCTGGCGTTCCTCGGGTTTCAGTGGATCGATGAACGGCGCCAGCCGACCGATCCACAGGTCGCTCAGGTCCCGTGGAACCGAGGCCTCGGTGGTGAGGGTGAACCCGTCGCGCCGACTCTCGAGGTCTCCCTGTTGGATCCACCCGCGAAGGACCTGGATCGCGACGAGCGGGCTGCCCATGCTCCTTGTTGTAACCTGAGATACAACGAGTTGATCCACTCCCAACATTTGGGTCACGAGCTCCACCATGTCCGAGTCCGGCATGGGTCCGACCTCGACAGTGGTGACGGCTTGCAGCGCCGCCAGGTCCTCGAGTTCGACCTGGATCGGGGCGGTCGGCGCGTCGGCGACCAGCAGAAACAGCACCGAGCGCTCCACGAGAGCGGCCATCCTCAGCACATCTCGCGCCAGCCGTCGCGCGGACTCACCCCACTGCAGGTCATCGAGGACGACGATCGCCGGCCCGGCATGCTCTTGCAGGAGGTGGGCCCTCAGTTCGGCGACCCGCTCCGAGTTGTCGTCGTCAGGGCTGTGCCGGGTGCTCCAGACCGTGGCGATACCGAGCTCCAGGGCTCGCTGGGCGATCCAACGGGCCAGCCGTGACTTCCCGAATCCGGTCGGACCGGTCAGCACGACGCCGCGGACTCGCTCGATCTCGACCGCCTGCTCCAGCACCTTCCAGATGGCGTCCCGCTCGGCGAGTCGACCGACAAAAGGGGGCTCGCGAACAGCGAACAGGCCCAGTCCAGCGCCGGGCACGCCCCCGGGAGGACGCATGGATGGCCGCGGTTTCCAGGTCCTGGGGAACGGCGCTGGGGGCGCAGTCGAGCGCATGTCCCACTGCGCGTAGGCCTCCAGTTCGTCGTCGTCGAGATCGGCGAGATCGGGGACCAGCGTGAAGAATGTCGCCGGCCCTTGTAGCGGGACTTCCTCGGTGATCGGCTCGCCGGCCACCGTGCCCAGGGCGAGGAGCTCTCGGCTGGCGGTCGCGGCATTCTGGGTGCGATCCGCCGGTTCTTTCGCGAGTAGTCGCAACAGCCATGCCTCGATGCCGTCGGGCACTTCGAAGTGCGGTGCGAGGGGAGGGGGGGCGGCAGTCAGGTGGTGTTGCCGTAGCGTCGTCAGATCGCCGGCAAAGAGCGGGACTCCGGTGATCCACTCCCAGGCGAGAGCACCCAGGGCGTAGAGGTCGGTCCACGGCCCGAAATCCCGCCAGCTACCCCGGACCTGCTCTGGTGCCATGTACCCGGGGGTGCCGGCCCCAACCGCCATCGCCTTGCCTTGGGCGTACATGTGGGCGAGCCCGAAGTCGGCCAGCTTGATGCCCGGTCGGTTGTCGTTCGGCCCGCAGAGGAGCACGTTTGCCGGCTTCAGATCCCGGTGGATGACGCCGCGCGCGTGGGCGTGAGCGAGCCCATCGAGGATGGAGAGCAGGGTCCGGCGCGCCCCTCGCCACGAGTCGGGTGGGCTGTCGTCCAGCGCCCCGCCGCCAGCAAACTCCATCACCAGGTAGGGAGCGCCCGAAACGATGGCGCCCGAGGAGCGCTTGTCGGCGTCTACTGGGGTGATTCCGTGGTCGTAGACCATGACGATCGATGGGTGATCCAGGCCGGCAACAGCCTCGACCTCTCGGCGGAAGACCCGCCGAAAGCGCGCGTCTGCGGCCATCTCACCCGCGAGGAGCTTCACCGCCACGCGCAGACCAGTGCCTCGGTGAACGCCAGCGAAGACTTCGCCCATTCCGCCGTGGCCGATCTGCTGCGAGATCTTGAAGGCGCCCAAGTCCAGCAAGCATCCCTCCCCCGCCTTCATACCACTTGGCTAGGGACGCCTGGCGACCACCACGGCCTCGTGTCGGCCCTCGATGGACCACTCCTCGCGATAGACCTCGATCTCCAGCCCACCCATCAGCCCCGGCGCTTCGCCCTCGTCCAACAGGAAGCGCCGCGAGGGACGCTCGAAGCGCTCCAGATTCCTCAGGGTTGCCACTACACAGACCAGCCTTCCTCCAGGCCTGAGGATGGATTCGACCTTCGCCAGCAGGGGTCGATGCAGGAAGTGGAACACCAGCGCCACGTCGAAGGGTCCGGCGGGAGGGGCCTCTGCGGTGAGATCGAGCTGTTTTGTGTTGATGCTCAGCCCTCGGTCTCTGGCGTGCTTGTGAGCCAGATCCAGTGCGACCGCCGACACGTCCACCAGGGTCACATCCAGGCCGCGCTCCGCCAGCCACAGCGCGTTCCGACCGGGCCCACCGGCCAGATCAACAGCACATCCCTCTGTAGGAATCCAGGAGGAAACCTGGGAAAGCAGCTTCGATGGCTCTGCGGGCGCGATGCCCTTCTCACGCCATCTGCGGTCCCAGTGTTCTCGGTCGCTCATTGCCACGTGGCCGAGTCCAGGACGTCTCCGCCTGGGGTCAAGACCGTGAGCGTGCCGCTGCTTCCACCGCCGGACACCTCGCCCTCGACGTCGAGGGAGAACGCAGTCGGTGCCCCTGGCGGTGTGTAGGTGCCGTTGCTGATCTGGAGCCCGGTGCCCGTGAACGTCGTTCTTTCGTTGTCGGCGCGAACGTCCACATTCCAGTCTTCGTCGAACTCGCCATCGTCGCTTCGGAAGGTCAGGTGGGCGCCAAAGGTCAGCCAAGTCTCCTCGCAGTCATTGTGGGCCTCGACGTTTGTCCGCAGTCCGTCCACCTTTGCCGTGATTGTGCCGCCCTGCCGTCCGTCCGAGAACTGCAACAGAGTGCTCACACCGCTTGCAGGAAGAATCTCGTTCGCGGAAAATCCCGTGTAAGCGGCACTATCGGCGTCAACCGTCCCGGCGAAGGGCACGCATCCGGTGTCTTCGGAGCCGAACTGGGTGCCGCCCCGTGTCTTGCCGCAGGCAGCGAGGAGGACCAAGATCGGAAGCAGGCGAATCATGAGTCCACAGTAGCTGGACTCGGACCGAGATCCACCAGATGAAGCAACATCAGGCCCACTGTTTCCGATGGCTCCGATGCGGCGACGATGCTGCGGACATTCCGAAAGTAGGCGCGTTGTAGCTCGTGAATTCGGCCCATATCGGTCTTTGAGAGGGCGAAGAGATTGAAGCTGAAGAGATCTTGGTCGCGGGGGTTCGCGAGACGCTGACGACCGACTTCGGCCCAGTGTTGTTGCATGCCCCGCATGTCTCGCCGAGTGGAACGGGGGTCGATGGTCAGCGGTCGATCGAACTCCAGGCGCATGCCGTTCTTGACCAACACACCACTGTCCAGTAGCCCCTTGACCGACGCTCGGACGACTCTGGGATCGGCTCCGAGGCACCGGGAAATCCAGGGGATGTCGTGCCGTTTTCGGCGGCCTGCAGCCTGGGTCTCGAGGAGGGTCAGCAGCGCGGGAGCCCAGGGAAGCTCGAAGGCGAGGCGGCGGATCCGCAGGCGTGTTTCGTGCTCGGCGGAGAGGGCTGGGATCTCTTCGATGGGCACCAGGGCGGCGACGAGATCGCTCGCTCGCCCGGTCGTCACCTGCACGAATTCCAAGAACTCTGGGAGCCGGGGACGCGCCAGACCACGCGTCCACCGGTGGATCTGGTGCCGACTGAGGTTGGAGCGACCCGCGAGCTGGAGAGCGCTGTTTCCGCCTTTGTGAGCGCGCATCCACGTTGCGAGCCAAGCTCCATCATCGGGGTCGTAGAGGTTCGCCGTGCTGCGGTGGAAGGTCTGTAGGGCTTGCAGCACATCAATCCCGATGCGCGCACATCCCGCGAGGGTGTCGGCGGCGGTGGGGAATCTGCGCCCTGCCTCCCAGTCCGAAGCGGTGTTGGAACGATGACCCAGGCGGCGGGAAAAGGCCAGCTGTGAACGGCTTCCTCGCATCGCCCGCAGGAACTGGGAGGCCGCGGCGCCGTAGTGCGTATGTTCTCGGATTCGCGCAGTCATGCCCGGATACGATACCCAATTTGTCGCGAATGCGCGAACTTCTGGTGGCCTGGCGTTTGGTTTTAGATGATTCTCAGATCAGTCGAGGCCCAGTCCCTCGCTGGAGGTAGAGATGATGAAATCCGTGCTTATAACAACTACAATCGCTGTTGTGCTCATGGGCTGTGGACGCAGCGACGAGTGCGACGTGGTCCCCAGCGCCGACGACTGCCCGAAGAACGGACGCAAGGCGGAGCTCTGCTCGGTGAAGCGCGCTGCCGTCACCGACGACCAGATCGCGGTCGTTGGCGGGCTGAACCAGTTCTCGGCCGAGGTCCACGCAGCGCTTCCGGTGGACCATAACTCCGTTACATCACCGTATACCGTCGCTATGGTGCTCTCGATGGCGGCGGCTGGAGCGGGCGGAGAGACCCGCGATCAGCTCCTCGAGGGCATGCACAACCCGCTCGAGCCCGCCGCCTACCATCGAGCCCTCGGCAGCCTGTCTTCGGATCTGCTCTCCAACCCGCACTGTGGGTTCGAACTGAGGGGGGGCAACGCGGTCTATGGAAAGAAGGGCCTGAAGTGGAAGGAGGACTACCTCTCCACCCTCTCCGGGGACTATGGAAAGCTGCCCCAGGAAGCCGACTTCTCTGAGAGGAAACCCGAGAAGGAGATCAACGAGTGGGTCGCGGCACAGACCAATGACATGATCCCCGACTTGCTCGAGCCGGGGATACTGTCCGCCGCCACGCAGCTCGTCCTCGTGAACGCCGTGTATTTCAGGGGCGAGTGGCTCGATCCGTTCCCTCCAGGCCGTACCGACCGTCAGACCTTCCACACGCCGACTGGCCCTGTTTTGCCGGAGACCATGCACCTGAAGTCGGGATTCGACTTCGCTGTTTTTTCGAACGCCTCCGTGCTCGAGCTCCCCTACAAGGGCGACATCGTCATGGACGTGTTCCTGCCCCACGAGCCCGACGGGTTGGCGGCGCTGGAGGCCGATGTGGTGGACCGCGGATTCGGCGTCTACCTCGACGAACTCCGCAACGAGGGTCTCAAACTGCAGCTCCCCAAGTGGCAGTCGCGCGCGCATCCCGACTTGATCCCGCATCTGAAGAACCTGGGAATCGTGGAGCCCTTTGGAGGTGCTGACTTCTCAAACATCGCCGCGGGCTTTGGCGGGAACATCACCTCTCTGAGCCACGAGGCGATGATCGTGGTCGCCGAGGAGGGAACAGAGGCTGCGGCCGCCGCAGCCGGAGAGTACGCCGATACGGGTGGCTACACCGAGTTCGTGGTCGACCATCCCTTCCTGTACGTGATTCGGGACACAGAGTCTGGCTTGATCCTGTTCATTGGTCGCGTCACGAATCCAAGGGTGAAGGGGTAGGCATCGTCTGCTACCGTGGCGTGAGGAGCGAGCTGATGCCTGGCCTGTACGAGCTGCTGGAGGTCCTTCCCACCGCGTCGAAGGCGGAGATCCACGACGCATACGGAGCACTCTTTGCCCGCCTCGATCCGATCGCCCGCGGCGGGGATCGGGCGGCCGCCGATCGGATCCACCAGGCCTACCACGCCTACACCGTCCTGATGGATCCCGACCAGAGACGCGCCTATGACGGCAACCTTCCTCCCGGGGAAGGCGATCTACCGGTCCTGCCCTGTCGCATGTCGCCGGCGGGCTCGTTCCAGATCCTGGTGCCCTTCCGACTGGCATGCCTCGGCGGGCGCGCCCAGCTCGAGATCGACGGCAAGCGAGCGCCAATATCGGTTCCCGTGGGCGTCGAGGATGGAACCGAGGGCCGGATCGGCAGCCACCGGGTCACCTACAAAGTGTCCGAGGACAAGATGCTGAAGCGCCGGGGTCGGGACATCCACATGCAGCTCGTCCTCAATGGGGGTCAGGCCGCGCGCGGCGTCGAGGCCAGTGTCGAGTCGCTCACGGGTTGGGTCAACGTCAAGGTGCCGCGCCTGGTCTATACCGGGCAAGTGCTGCGTCTGAAGGGCAAGGGCATTGCACTTCCTGGCGAAGAACCTGGGAACTTCCTCATCGAGATCAAGGTCGCGGGCTCGTCCACTCCGCTCGTGAAGAAGGTCGGCCTCGGGGATACCTAGCAACTCGTCGCCTATCGCCAGAAACAGACCGGCTGACATCGCACCCTGGCAATACAGACCATCCGTGCGCATGTTGCTGTATCCTCTAGGTAGATGGTCGACTTGATCCGACTTGGTGCCTTTGCGCTCGAGGCGCCTCTGGCCTGCGGAGGAATGGCCGAGGTGTGGAATGGACACCACGTCGAGCATGGGGTTGCAGTTGCCGTAAAGGTAATTCAACATGAGATACCGGGGTCCGATCGATTGGCCTCGTTTCGCCGAGAAGTACGTGCGATGGCATCTCTTCGTCACCCTGCGGTGGTCATGGTGTTCGACATGGGACTGGTGGACTCCGCCGCCGCCCGGGCAAGCGGTGGGCGGCTGGTCGAAGGGCAGCCTTGGCTGGTGATGGAGCGGGCCTCGGGCGGCACGCTCGCTTCGCTTCCCAGGCTCCCGAGCTGGGCACGCCTGCGCCGGCTGATGGTCCTGCTGCTCGACGGCCTCGGGCACGCCCACGCCCGCGGGATCATCCACCGCGACCTGAAGCCGGCCAACGTGCTGGTCTGCACTCGGGCCGACGCCCGCCCCGGGATCAAGCTCGCCGATTTTGGCATTGCCTGGGCGATGGGCAGCGGGGTCGACGCCGATCTGCGCGCTGGCACCCCACGCTTCATGGCGCCAGAGCAGCTGCTCGGCACGTGGCGCGACTATGGCCCCTGGACCGATCTCTACGCCCTGGGCTGTCTGGGTTGGAAGCTCGCAACCGGGCGCGCGCCCTTCGCCCATAAGCGAGGAATCGAGCAGATACACGCTCACCTGGAGCGCGACCCGCCGCCCTTCGAAGGCCGCCCAGGTCTGCCAGGGGGTCTCGAGGCCTGGCTGCGCCGCCTCCTGCGCAAGCAGCCCTCCCAGCGATACGCGTGCGCGGCGGATGCGGCGTCAGCGCTGTTGTCTCTGTGCCCGGAGGCCACGGAGAGCTCACCGGGCTCCGAGATGCGGCCCCACGACTACCCGACCTGGGGCAGCCCAGCAACGGCCCCCTGGGACTGGAGCGAACCCGCCGCGACACCGCCGGACCCGAGAGTGTTCGGCCTTCCGACCGTGGAGTTGAAGCTCACTGCGGTCCCGGTCGCCTCGAAACCGTCGTTGCTGCCGGAGTCCTTTCGCGCGCCGCTCCCCTGCACCTGGGAGCGTCCGGAGATACCACTTCCAGCGGTGCGTCTGGTGAGTGCGGGGCTGAGTCTCTATGGACTGCGCGAGGCTCCCTTGGCGGGGCGACGCGCAGAGTGTGACGCGCTGTGGATGGCGCTGCGAGAGGCGGACAGCTCCCAGGACTGGCAGCTTGTCAGCATTCGCGGCCCCACCGGGATCGGCAAGAGTCGGCTGGTTCAGTATCTGTCGCGGCGGGCGCAGGAGCTGGGGGCTGCAGAGGTCGTGCAGGTCTCCCATGGAGCCGGGGATGCTCCCATGGCGCCGCTTCGGGAGGCAGTGCGAAGGGTCACGCGCTGCCACGGGTTGGAAGGCGCCGAGCTGCAGGAGCGGATCGGGAGCTCTCTCCTCGACCTGGGTGTCACCGACCCGGGAGACGTGAGCGCGCTGGCCTCGTTCTGCTCGACCATCGCATCAGTTCCAGCGCCTCGGGAGCGATTGGCGGTCCTCACCTGCTTGCTGGGTGCGCTCTCCCGCCAGCGTCCGGTGGTGCTGTGGCTCGACGATGCCCAGTGGGGTGAGGGAACGCTAGATCTCACCGAAAAGCTGATTTGCGGCCAAGGATTTCCGGTTGTTGTGATCCTGACGATCCGGGACGAGGCGCTGCCGGAACAACCACGGGCCGCCGCCGCCCTCGCTCGTATCGAGGCGCACCCCGCTGCGCAGACCTTGTGCCTGGACCCTCTCGATCGCGCGGAGCGAGCCGCACTGGTTCGCGGACTGCTCGCGCTGAACGATCGCCTCGCCGCCGAGGTCGAGACGCGAACTGGGGGACACCCGGGCTTTGCTGTTCAGCTCGTGGGAAGTTGGGTCCAGCGCGGTCTGCTGGTCGTTGGCCCCGACGGCTTCGAGCTGGCGCCGGGCGCGGAGCTCCAGGTCCCCGACGACCTGCACCTGTTGTGGGGGCACCGCCTGGACTCCGCGCTGGAGGGGCTGCCACTGGAAGCGGAGATCTACCTGGAGCAGGCTGCTGCCCTGGGGCGCACGGTGGATTCGGAGATCTGGCACGCTGCCTGTGAGGAGGCCGAGGAAGCCGTTCCAGGTCGGTCAGCCCATGGTTTGTCGGTGCGGCGCGCCCTCGTGGATCGACTGGCGCGACACGGTCTGGCCCAGGAAGCTGATGGTGGCTGGGCGCTGGGCCACGAGCTCCTGCGTCAGGCGGTCGAACAGACGGCGCGCGACAGCGGAAGATGGGCCTGGCACCATCGCTCTGCGGCAGCCGTATTGGCGCGGACCCAGGCGTCTCCCGCCGAGCGCGTCGCTCACCATCTGCTCGCCGCCGGGGCCCCCGAAGAGGCCCTGGAGCCGCTGCAGACCGCAGTACTGGACGCGGTCCTGCTCGGCGAGATCCGCTGGAGCCGGGTGCTGGTCGAGCGACTCGCTGGCGCCCTGGTTGCCGCGGAAATTCCCCGTACCGACCCGCGCTGGGCCTTTGTCTACGAGCGCCGTTCAGAGATTCATCGGCGCCTGGGCAACCTCGGGCGCGCCTCCAAGATGGCAAAGCACGCCCTCGCTGAAGCCGAGGTTCACGGGTGGAGAAGCGCCGTCGTCCAGGCGCGTCTGCAGCTGGCCCGCGCCGAGATGGTGCGCGGCGAGCTGGCTGTCGCGACCGCCCATCTGCAAGAGGCCCTGGCCCTCGAAGGGGATCCACCGGAGGACGATGACACCGTTGGACGCTGCCTGGTCGCTCTGTCGATGGTGGCCCGAGCACAGGGCAACTGGGCCGAGGTGCGCCAGCTCGCGACTCGAGGTGAATACCACTTTGCCCGCGCGCTTCGGCCTCTGGGAGCAGTGGACTGCTGGGCGCTGCTTGCCGACGCTGATCTCGGCGAAGGCAAGCCGGAGGCCGCCGTGGTCCAGCTTCGCCGGGTTCGAGCCTTCTGCCGGGATCGAGGCAACCGTTACGGCCAGGCTGGAGCCGACAACAGCCTCGGAGACATCGCCCGCGAGCAGGGACAGGTCGAGGAGGCCGAGGCCCTGTACCGCCAGGCCATCGCCGCGTACGAGGCAACAGCTAGTAACGACGCGCTCTTTCCGCTGTTGAACCTGGGCCTGCTGCGGCTACAACTCGGGCGTTTCGAGGACGCGCGGCCGCTGCTGCAGAGTGGGCTCGACGTCGCGAGACAGACGGAGCGCCACACCCTCTGCCGGATCATCCACATCTTCCTGATGGTCTGTGACGCCGCCGCCGGTGACTGGCAGGCCTTCGACAGGCACGCCGCAGAGGTGGGAGAACTGCACGACGTGGCCCGTGAGGCGAGCGAGATCAGCTGGGCGGCACTGCGCGCGGCAGAGCTCGCCGCCGAGGCCGGCGAGGGTGAGCGGGCAGAACGGGCGCGGACCCTGGCCGCCGAGGTGGCGCCTTTCTTGGTCTGAGTACTTGGCGTTCCCAGTCCATTCTCAGCCCGGCTTTCCGTCGACTCTGGGCAGCGTGAGCACGGGTACATAGCCGAGCAGGAAGACCACGAAGGCTGCGGAGAACAGGCTGCCGGCCACGGTCCAGCTCGTGAGAAGCCAGGCCGGTGGAGCCAGGGCGCCTCCGACTCGAACGAGGGTGGCGAGTGTGATGAGAATGAAGGAAATGACTGCGCTCTGCGGCGCTTTTAGCTTTCGTCCCGTGTGGCCGAGGGCGACTCGCGACATCATGCCGATGGTGAGGGTGCCGATGCCGCCGACCGTGAGCATGTGCACGCCGACGGTGGGGGCGATGATCCCGAGTCCGCCAAGGCCCTTGGCAACGAGGCCGAGAGCGACCCAGGCATAGCCCAGGTGCAGGACCCACAGGAGCGGCGTTGTGCGGGTGGCCCACGTCCTCCAGCCGACCATTCGCGCCACGTTGGCCAATCCGGCGAATCCCGCTGCCCAGAAGGGGAGCTGCCCCATTGGGAGCCCAGCATTTGCAGCCACATCGAGCCCGATGACCGCCGCGACCGAGGAAATCGCAGTTACGTCGCGGATCCAGCTGCGCTTCACGCCGGCTTCTTTGAGCGCATTTCGGGTGAAGAGGGGAACAACCCGGCCGCCGATGATCACCATCACCAACGTGATGAGGTCCAGGGCGAGCATCGTCTGGGCGGGACGTCCGGCATGCAGGGCGCAATCTAGACCAGCCAGTCCGACGAGGATGAAGGGGAAAGCTGCGTTTCTGGTGCTCTTTGCCCGCCAGAGCGGCACTGCTATGGCCCCCGCGAGTCCGAGCAGGAAGACACCCTCGAGTGCCGGCAGTGTCCAGAAGGGCAGGGCGCTTCCGAATGTTGCGACCCCTCGAGCTGCGACCCAGAGCCCCACCAGGGCCGCGAGCCCGTAGCCACTCGCCGTGGGGTGTTTTGTCCAGTTTCGCACCGCGGTGAGCAGGAACCCGGCGATGACCGCTACGGAGTAGCCCCAGAGCATCTCGTGGGCGTGCCAGGTCACCCCTGGAAGCGCGGGGCTGCCGAGGCCTCTTCCGTTCAGCAGCAGGATCCAAGCCGGCATCCACACGGCGGCGAACAGCGCGGCTCCAAGGAAGAACGGCCGGAATCCGATGGCGAACAGGACCCTGAGGCTAGGCAACGGCGCTCCGTGTGGACTTCCTCATGTAGCTGGATCCTGACGCTGTGTCAGACCCGAGCGACCGACGACGTGTCAGACCCGAGCGACCGGCTACGCCCTAGTCGCCGTCCAGGGCTCCGTCGCTGTACTCGGCCTTGGCGTCCAGTGCGGCGTTCACCTTTGCGCGCATTCGCTCGATGTGCGCCTTGCTCGTGCGATCCTTCATGCGCCCGCTCGCGGAACCCAGCCGACCGCGCAGGGTGGTGAGCTCCAGGCGAGCCAGGGAGACCGCGTCGGGTGGACCGTCGCCCCCGAGCACCAGCGCGATGAGGTGGTCCAGGTGCCTCTCCTGCAGGGCGCGGCGGTGGCTGTCCACGGTCGACGCGGAGCCGAGCTCGGTCCAAATGCTCTTGCGCACGGTCGAGAAAAACTCATCGAGGGTCAGGGCATCGTCGGACATCTTCTCGAGGTCCACCAGCCGGCTCAGGCGCGCGGGATCGAACAGCCGGTTGAGTGGAACCGACTGCACCATGGCGACGGCCTCGTGCAGGGGGTAGTCCAGACGGTCGGCGCGCCAGACACTGCCCTCCAAGTCCTCTGAACGCTCGATCTGCAGCTTCTGAAGGGTCTCGGGCTCGACCTCGAATGCGCCCTGGGCCCAGATGGTTTCGGAGATGAAATCCAGAGCGCGACGCTGCTCGTCGGCGCTCACTGGCACGAAGGGCAGCTGGCCATCGGGGTCTCCGACGTGGTGACGGCTGTGTTGGATGCCGGCGACGTGCTTGGCCGCGACCAGGCCTCCCAAGGTGTATTGACTCCAGGTGTAGTCGAAGCCTCGGCGCAGTGCAGTGTAGCTGTCGCCGTCCTCCACCAGCTTGTCATCCAGGTTGTCCCTAAGCTCTGCGGCGAGACCGATGGTGTGCTCGAAGTAGCCAATGGGGTCGGAAGAGAAGTCGAAGCGCGTCACCCGCGGATCGAGCGCTTGACCGCCAAATCCCGCGTCCTCGTCGGTGGCGTAGCCGTGGTTGCCCTGAGCGCCGGTGCGTGCCAGCTTTGTGAGCGTCTCGAGCTCGTCTTCAGGCGTCTTGGTATCCGGGATGGGCGCGTAGCCGTACTGGATGGCGAACCGGTCGTAGGGCCCGACAGCTTGCGGGAGATAAGGCCCCTGCTTCTTGCCCTTTTTAGCGACGACTGGCGGGTTGTAGTCCATGACGGAGGCCGCAGTGACGCCGCCCTTTCCCTTCCAGTCGAGGAGATCGTCGAGCTCGAGCATGGTCGAGGCGATGAAGTTGTGGCGCAGGCCAAGGGTGTGGCCAACCTCGTGGGCGGTGACCTCGACGAGGTACTCGGTGGCGAACTTCTCCTCTTCCTCGCTGGTCCATCCCCGTGTGGCGAGCAGGTCGTGGGCGATGGACACGTGCTGGGTCATGTCGGTGCCGTAGCTGCACATCGTTCGGTCCTGAAGCGGCTTGGGATCAGCCATCTCGCGGATCGCAGAGACGGGATCGACCCAGAACCGATAGCGGCCGAGGGCCCCGTAGCGCACGATGCCGTCGCTGAAGCCGATGTCGGCGTCGAGGAGCTCACCCGTTCGGGGGTCGGAGTGGGATGGCCCAATGGCAAAGCTAGCGTCATAGCTGGCAAACCAACGAATGGTATTGTACCGAGCGTCGGCGGGATCCCACTCGGCGTCGTCGGGTTGCTGCTTGACGATCACCGCGTTGGAGAACCCTGCTTCCTCGAAGGCTTTGTTCCAGAGCAGCACACCCTTCTCGATAGCCGGACGGTAGCGTTCCGGGATCGAGTTCTCGAGCCAGTAGACGATCGGCTCGACCGGGTCGGAGATCTCGGCACCCTGGTCCTTTTTCTCCAGTCGCCAGCGCTGGATGTAGCGCACGTAGGGTGTGTCGGAGCTGGCCTTGCTGAAATCGAGGTACATGCTCGGGAAGTACCCCACGCGGTCGTCCGCGAGGCGCGGGATGTACTTGTCGTCGGGGAGCTCGACGAGGCTGTAGCGGAAGCTCGCCTGCACGTAGCGCGCGTCGGGAACGGTGGTCGATCGAGTGTCGGCAGAGCCAGAGAAGCGGGTGAGCACGCCGAGCTCGACGTTCTTCGGAAAGGACTTCACCATCGTGAAACCGGAGTTCTCGGCGTCCAGATCGTAACTGCCGTCGTACACGATCCCGAGGTAGCCGCCGACCTCGTGGAAGTCGGAGCCGAGGAAGATGGAGGAGAGGTCGACGAGCAGGGTCTCGGTCTCGTCCTCGGGCTTTGATGCCAGCTCGGCTGACGCGATCACAGAGTCCGAGAAGGATCGAGCGACGGCACGGGCGGCGGGGGATCCCTCGTCGGCGGTGAAGGTGACATTTCGCTGCACCAGCTGGAGCCGGTTGCCAAATCGCCGCCACTGGAACAGGAAGGAGTCCATCATGATGGTGGCGTACATGCCGCGCTCGCCCGTGCCCTGATCCTGCTTCGCGCTGAAGAGGTAGTCCTTGCCCAGTTGATCGGCTTTCACCGCAATCAGGACTTTGCCGTTCACTTTGTCTTGGTAGAAGTCGAAGAGCCCCTCGATCTTGTCCAGGCCCTTGGTCGTGGAGGCGAAATCTTCGAGGTCGCCGTAGCTGTTGTGCTCCTTGTCGTCACCCCCCTTGTTCTTGTCCTTTTTGGCGATCGCCGCCGATGGCAGGGAGATGAGGATGGACAGGGCGAGGGACAAGAGCCAGGGACGCATTGGAACTCCGGTTAGCGGCCACGCTCCATAACCAATTTGCCTCCACTCAATCTGACCGCCCTGGGGTAGACTCATCGCGGAGGCTCTGTGGCAGACGAAAACGCGCTAGTCGGTAGGCAGATCGGCGGGCAATACAAGGTCACCCGGTTTGTCCGGCACGGCACATTCGGCGGCTTGTACGACGCCTCGACACTGGGTGGAACCAGCATCGCGCTGAAGATTCTCGATCCCTCCCGCTACGGGGAACCCGAGGCGATGGCCAGGTTCAACCGCGAGGTCAGGGTGATGGCCTCCTTCAATCATCAGGGCGCCCCGCGCGTCCTGGACCACGGCACGACGCCGGACGGCTATCCATGGGTCGCCACCGAACGTTTTCAAGGCAAGCTGCTCTCCGACGCGATGCAGGGCGGCGCGTTTCCGGCCGAGCGCGTGCAGTACCTCGCCGCCGAGATCGCCATGGTGCTCGCCGCGGCGCACACCCACGGGATCGTGCATCGCGATCTTGCACCTTCCAACATCCTTTTGGCCCAGATTGGCGCACAGTCGGCGGTGGTCAAGGTCCTCGACTTCGGCCTGGCCCAGATGGCTGACGCCGACGACGAGGACGAGGTCACAGCGGCTGGAGTGCACATCGGCACCATCGAGTACATGGCGCCGGAATACATCCAGACGAATATCCTGGACTCCCGGGCCGACCTGTACTCCCTGGGTGTGCTGATGTTCGAGATGCTCACCGGATCTCCGCCGTTCAAAGGCGGAAAGCTGGAGGTCTACGAGGGCCATATGTACACGGACCCGCCGGCTCCATCGACCGTCGCGCCGTCGACGCCAGCCTGGATGGATGCCCTGGTCCTACAGATGCTCGCCAAGAAGCCAGACCAGCGTCCGGCAGACGCGAGGGAAGTGGCCAATCGCCTGATTCGAGGCGTATAGCGTAGGCTACGGCAGATACCCCTCTTCCTTCAGGTAGTCGCAGTCGCCGATGCAATACGCCGTGTTGGGCGCTGTCGTGAGGATCCCGATGGTGCAGGTCAGGCCTCGTGGGCAGTTGAGCGTCGCGTTGGGGTCGCACTCCAGCAGGCAGCGATCGAGGTGGCAGAGGCGGCCTTCTTGGAAGAGATCGCAGGTCTCGTTGTCGGCGCACTGGTTGTCGCTGTTGCAGTTGCCAAACACGTCCCAGACGAAGCACGTGCCGCCACCACATTGGTTGTTGCCGCCGTCGATATCGCAGATGGTGCAGTGCCCGCGGGTGTCGTCTTTGCATTCTCCGGTGGAGGCTTCGCAGTACTGGCCGAGCGCGCAGTCGAGCTCGGTTGAACGGCAGCCATAGGCCGCGCACTCGTGGGTCTCGACATTGCAGGTCTTTCCCGCCTCACAGTCGAGGTCCTCGCTGCAGCCTGCGGTACAGACGTTGCCGCTGCCGCAGTACGAACCGATGCCACACTGGGAGTTGTTGACACACTCTGCGACGATGCAGATCCCCGTCTCGCTGCAGATGAAACCCTCGCCACAGTCGCTGGTGTACAGGCACTGCTGCCCGCTGCTACCGCAGCCCATCAACAGTGCAAACAGAAGCGCGGTCACTGCGTACCTCCCTCGGTGGAGTCTTCGGGGTTGCAGACGTGCTCGCCGCCGCCGCCGGAGTTGAAGCGGGCGAGGACCGTCTCGCCAGCTCGTGGCATCTCGGCGCGCTCGAAGACGATGGCGGGGGCGTCGGGCTCGCCGTTGTGCTCGACCTCTTGATATGTCCAGATGCCAGCGTCGCAGTCGACCTTTACGCCCTCGACCAAGACCTCCAGGCTCGAGACATCGGGACGCCTCGACAGGTAGAAGGTGTCAGTGAGGCGGCTCGTCGCCAGGGAGAGCTCGGTGACGACCCGCTCGAAGTTGTCAGCGCAGATGTTGCCGAGAATTCCGCCGTTTTGCTGGGCCACGTCGATGTAGCGGGTACCGGCGGTTCCGCCGCCAGCGGAGAGCTGCCCCTCGCTGCACTTGCTCGGGTCGGTGACGACCAGCGCCGAGGCGTTGAAGTTGTCGCGGTCGGCATCGCCCTTCACGGAGCGGAAGGCGTTGGTGTAGTCGTTGACGGCGTAGGGAGACTGGTCCTCCTCGTCGCTGACGAAGATGAAGGAGAGGAAGGCCGAGTCGCGCAGGAAGTCGCCGTTCTGCAGCAGGCCGGACATCGATATCGCGGCGCTGTCGAGGCCCTGCTCGTTGCCGTTGCCACAGGTGCCCACATTGACGAGCTCCTCGAACTTGTTGGCGCCGTTCTTGGTCTCGGGTGTGATGAAGGTGTTGTTCACCAGCTTGCCGCCGTCTGGGATCGCGTCGATCTCGGCCTGGGTGCAGGCGTATGCTGGATCGTACTCCACCGGGATCACTGTCGTCGTGATCACGCCGATGTGGTAGTTCACATCGCCCTCTTCGAAGAACGTCAGGAAGTTCTCGAAGTTCGAGGCGAGCTCGGCCTGATAGGGCGCCATCGAGCAGGAGTTGTCCACTACCAGCAAAATATCCACTTCGGAAGCTGGTAATTGGTTGAAGAAATCCTCGGTCTCGGAGCGGGCGAGATCGTACTCGCTGCAGGCACCGAGGGCCACGAGTCCGGCGAGCAACAGGCAGGAACGCATTGTTTTTTCTCCGGCGGGCGGCGCACCCTAGTTGGGGTGGTATGTGGCCCGCCATCAATCGTTCGTCAAGAAGTTCGCCTGTGCGCTTGAACTGGCGCCGAGTGATCCGATCGGAGGACAGCAGCTGGAGCTTGATGTCAGTCGACCATGATCTGCATCCCGTCACGGGCTTGGAGTACACACGTGTCTCCGACCTGGCGCGGATAGAGGATGAGGTCGCCCGGGATGCGTGGCGACTGCAGGCTCTGCTGCGGCTCGCCAAAGACCTGAATCGCCTCAGCCATGTCGACGAAGTGCTAGAGCGAATCAGCCAAACCGTCTTTGACATGCTGGGCCACGCCACCCACATCTCTGTGGCCGTGCGCACGCCCGAGGGGTTCGAACCACGGTTCGGGAGCTCCAAGAACGGCGACATGCCGGCGGACGAGATCTGGGTGTCGCCGACGATGGTGGCCTTGGTGACCATGAGTCAGATGGCGCTGCTCTTCGATCCCGGGGACGTCGGCACGACTGCCCAGACGATGCACGACCACCGATCCGCCTCCTCGATGTCCATCCCGCTCCAGGGTGCGAACGACTGGATCGGGGTGATGCAAGTCGACAACCGCGAGACCGATGAGCGCTTCAGCAAGGGAGACCTGGATCTGGGCATCCTCCTCGGGAGCAGCGCAGCGTCGGCACTGGAGCGAGCGCGGCTGCAGCACGACATCGAGAGCATGTTCGCAGGCTTTGTCGAGGCTAGTGTCACCGCCATCGAGGCCCGAGATCCGACGACCAGCGGCCACTCTCGTCGGGTGGCTGCCTTTGCCGTTGCGCTGGCCGACTCGGCGACCCGAGTGGACGTCGGTCCGTTGGCACAGTGGTCCTTCAACGACGCAGATCTGCGCGAGGTCGCCTATGCCTCCCTGCTACACGACTTTGGAAAGGTAGGTGTCTCCGAAAAGATCCTCGTGAAGGCCAATCGTCTCTTCCCCGAGGACGTGCAGCGCATTCGAGATCGTTTCTTGCTCATCGCTGCGATCCAGCAGATCCGCCTCTGGCAGCGGGTGATGACCGATGGGGATGTCGCCGATGCCCACGCCTGGGTTGCGAAGCGGTCGGCGCACTTCCGGAGGCATCTGGATCGGTCGCTGAACCGGATCATGAAGATGGATGCCGCCGGCAGGATCGATGATAGCGACGCCGACTGGATGGCGGACTTCGCACAGTTGACCTGGACAGATCTAGATGGAAAGACCCAGACGACGCTCTCGCTGTCCGAGGCCGAGTGCCTGTCGATTCGGAGGGGAACCCTGACGGCCGGCCAGCGCGCCGAGATCGAGCAGCACGTGGTGCACTCCCACCGAGTGCTGACTGCCATCCCTTGGTCGGGAACGCTCTCCCGAGTTCCGCAGATCGTCGAGGCCCACCACGAGAAGATCGACGGCAGCGGATACCCCAACGGCCTGTCGGGGGGCGCGATTCCCAGGCAGGCGCGGCTCATGACCGTCGTGGACATCTTCGACGCACTCACGGCGTCTGACCGCCCCTATCGAACGGCACTCCCCGCAGAGCGCGGGCTCGATATCCTACGGATGGAGGCCCAAGACGGCAAGATCGACTCCGACATCGTGAAGCTCTTCATCGAGTCGAAGATCTGGAAACGGCCCGCTCCCATCGCCTGGATGCGCCACGTGGCGTTCGGTGGCCAACACGTCGAGCCACCAGTGCACGAAGACCACGACGACTGTCCCGGCATCGCCGTGTGTGCCAAATGAGCCATCCACTTCAACCCGGCGAGCGCCACGGCCCCTATCTAGTAGAGGCAGTTGTCGGAGAGGGCGCCATGGCGCGGGTCTACCGCGTTCGCTGCGATGACGGGTCGCTTCGCGCGCTCAAGGTGCTCTCCGTCGCTTCCCCGGCACTGTGTCGTCGGGCAGAAGAGGAGCGGCGAGCCCAGTCGGCCGTCCAGCATCCCGGCGTCATCCGTGTCGTCGACACCATCCGCATCGGGCAGTCTCCGGCGTTGGTGATGGAGTATGTGGAGGGGCCAAACCTGGACGACTGGCTGAAGCGATACCGTCTCCACGTCGATGCCGCGGTGGACCTGATGTACAGCATTGCCGCCGGAGTGGAGGCCGCCCACGCCTGCGGGATCGTGCATCGCGATCTCAACCCTCGGAACATCGTCATGGATCTGTCCGAGGTCGGGGCGGAGCCACGTCTTCTCGACTTCGGGGTCGCAAAGCTACTGGACGTCGAGCGCGAGAGCATCACGCTGCGGGGGATGCGCCTCGGGACGCCATCTTTCCAGTCGCCCGAGCAGATCGTGAACTCCGCGGCGGTCGATCAGCGCAGCGACCTGTTCTCACTCGGCTGTCTCTTCTATGAGATTCTCTCGGGAAAGCGGGCCTTTGCAGGGGAAAACAACCTGACAATCTGGTCGGCGGTGCTCGAGGGCAAGTACGAGCCGCTCCCCCCCGAGATTCCGGACTCGATAGTCGCTATCGTCGAGTCGCTGCTGCAGGTCGATCCAGACGAGCGTCTCTCCAGCTGCTCAGAGCTACTCGCACTCCTCGATCTAGAGTTCGAATTCGATCCGCCCACACTGACGGACGTCTTTCTCACTGATCCCGAGCCGCAGAGCTGGATTGACCGGTTCTTCGGCCTCTGGGACGTCTGGACGACGGTAGAGGTCAACCCTTTCGGAGAACCGAAGCCACAGCCCACTGTACGACGGCGCGTAACACCCACTCGTAGCTGACATCTTCGATCTTGCCGCGCACGATCTCGTTGTCGCTGGACACTGCGACAACCGCACTGCCATCGAGCTTTATGCTGAGCCGCTCGATGTGCAGACCGGACTCCTCGACCCACGGGCTCGTGCGCTTGCCGCCGCCCTCGCTGCCAAAGTCGAGGGACAGCTGGTGAGAGTTGATGAGCACCTTTCCGGCGGTCCGGAGATACTCGTCGATCCTCTTGCACGTGCTGTTCCAGGCCTTGACGAGCTGCAGATCGCGCTCGTCGTCGCGGGCCGACTTGAACTCGGAGTTCACGGAATCCAGCTGGGCCAAGGCTACCGTGAGCTTGGTCGCGAGCTCGGCCGGAAGTTCAGGTAGCGGCCCCTGCGAGCCTCCCAGCTCTCGCGGTGCACCGTGGCCCATTCGATCCCTCCTCTGAAAAGCGGACCCGAAGGATACACCAGCCCCGCGAACGAGCCGTGTACTATGTGCTGCCTTTCCGCTGGTTTCCCTTGACGACTGAACCCCCCTTGCGTCTCTTTGCAGAGGCGATGGGCCTGCATCCGCCGCGAGAACGCTTCCGGCAGGCAATGATCACTATTCGCGGGGAAGAGGACGTTCCTCCATCGCAGTTCGGGTTGTCCAGCCTTCGGCAGCTCCGGCCTCGGATCGCCTTCCGATTGTGGCGCGGCCGACCGTGGATCGAGCGCCAGGTGCTGATCACGAACCTGTTCAACCATCGCCAGACGCCCATCGCCCTCGGCTGGTCGGTGCTCAAGACGCAGGTCGAGGACTATCGGGGCCGAGATCTGACCTACGACAGTCACAATGGCACCGACTTCTCGATTCCGGTCGGATCGACGGTGACGACTGCGGCGGCCGGACAGATTGTGCGGATCGCGTCGGAGTTCAACCGCGGCGGCCTCAAGATCTTCATCGACCACGGGCGCGGACTCATGACCTGCTATGCGCACCTCGCGCGCACCCTGGTGGTCGAGGGACAGTTCATCGGTCGCGGCGAGCCCATCGCCTTGTCCGGGTACAGCGGCTTGGATTCACTGGTCACTTTTCCCTTTGGAACGCCACATATTCACTTCAACGTCTGGTTGAATGCCGAGCCTGTGGATCCGTTTCCTCATGCGGGGGAGGCCAGCATCTGGCGTGGCGGGGATCTACCGACGCTTCCCGATGCTTCCCCCGGGGAGTTCGAGCCCAGCGAGTACTCGGAGTCTGGGCTTGCCGATGCTATCGACGCCTGCATCACGGCGGCCAGCCGGGAGCGGATCTCTGCGATCGAGGCGAAACCCCTGCGGGCAGCCGCGACGATCGCCGAGATGAACTACTACCCGACGCGCTTCCCCGAGCGGGTGAGCCCCTATGCGCAGGCCTTTCCCCGGGAACCGAGGCTCGACCTGCCCGTAGATTCAGCCGCCTTTGACGGCGTCGTCTTCGTAGATGAGCTCTGATCTCAAATCACGTCTCTTCGATGAGGTGGTGACTCGCTCGAGCGTCCAGGTCGAGCCCGTAGACCTCGCGGAGTAGGCCGACCTTTTTCAGCGTGTCCTCGCTGAAGGGCGCCTTGCCCTCGAAGGCGTGCAGCACGATGCCCTCCGTCAGGTCGCCGAGGGTCATGTCGAGGTGCTCGGCGAGCCCCTTGAGGACCTTGAGGATGCGCTTCTCGATGCGGATGCCGGTCTGAACGCGCTTCACGGTGTGCTTCTTGGGTTTGTTGGTAGCCATGATGAACTCCTTGTTGGTGTGCGGAGATACATGTGTACCTAGGTACCACGTGTCAATGAGCGGGAGATCGTTTGGCGGACGGCTCCGTGGTAAACCCGGCCTGGGAGGGGCGATGTCCCTGCGGATTCTCGTTGATTGGCTCTGGTTCCAGGCGGTCTTGGACGCCGTCATGGCGGCAGTCCTCTTTGCCGCGCCGGGCGTGCTGTTGACCACGGGAATCCTGCCAGAGGCCCACCTCATGTACGTGCGGATCATCGCGGTCGTCGCCGGTGGACTCGCAGTTGGCTACGGGCTCGCGGCGCGCCGGCCGGAGCAGTCGACCGACCTGTTGTTGACGGCCAGCTTCATCCGCTTTGTGATGGGCTCGGCTCTGCTGGTGTCGGCGGCACCGGATTCGTCCCTGCATCCGCTGCTGCGGGTAGCCGGCCTCGGCGAGCTCACTTTTGCGGCGGTGACGATGATCCTGCAGAGACGCGCTGGGGTGAGCATCCTCCCGGAGGCGAGGTGAAAGCAGGACTCTGGGCACCCCGTGGAAACACCGCTCGCTGGGTGGTTCTCGGCGCGATGGTCGTGAACTTGATCGCCTCGTTGGCGATGGCCACCGTGCTCCGCGACGCCACAGCGGCGGGAGGAGATGTCGAGGCCCGCATGACCTTCATCGCCAGCCACTGGATGCTGGTGTCGGCTGGCTGGTACTCGTGGGTCTTTGCGTCACTTGGACTGGTGGTGGTGTTCGTCGCGGTCCTGCGCTCGCTGGAGCCTTCTCCCGCTCTGGAGCGCCTGGTCCTGTTCATTCTCCTGCTCGGATCGGTTCCGGACATCGTCAACAACCTCATCGGCGCCGCGATCCTTCCGGAGATCGCCCAGCTCTGGATGGAGGCTGATCCGAGTCTGCGCGAGGCGCTGGCCGTTGACTTCCTGCTCTGGGATCGTTTCTCAGTGCTGCTGACCGGGGCGCTCGGCAACCTGATGTACGCGGTCGCCGGGTTCCTCCTCACGTGGATCTCCTGGAAGAACGATGACTTTCCACGTCCTCTCGTGTGGCTTGGGATCCCGCTGTGGACCGCGACTCTCGGTATCGCTGTCACATCTGTTGCCGACTCCGTGCCCGGCTTGGTCGTGACCGTCGCCATCACAATGACGCTGTTCTGTGTGTGGTGCACGGGTATCGCGGTGATGTTCCTCGGCCGCGAGGCCTAGCGTGTCGTTCCTCTGGTGGAAGCTGATCCATCTCTCGGCAGCGATCGTCTGGTGTGCGTCGGCTCTCGGTGCCTTCTGGTACGTGATCGTCGCTTGGTGGGAACGCAGGAAGCTCCCGGAGGATCAAGAGCTGGTTCGCCGCGATGAGTGGGTTCGCTGGCACTTCCTCGTCGTCGTGATCCTCGAGCACGTGTCGTTCTTGGTGCTGCTCCCCAGCGGCTGGTATCTGATGACGTCGATGGGCTACAAACTGGCCATGGGCTGGCTTGCGGCAAAAGTCGCCATCGTCGTGTTCGTGCTGATCCCGCTGGAGGTCTTCGACATCTGGCTGTCTCACTGGCAGGTCCCACGCACGCATCTGCGACGGGTCGAGAACCCCGACGCCTATGCCCGGGCTGTGCGCCTCCACAACATCTTCTTGGTAGTGGGCATGGCGGTGGTGGGCATTTGCATCCCCGCCATCCTCTGGCTCGTAGTGTTCAAACCACCTCTGTGATCGACGCGCCCACCCGTCGCAGGCTCCGTAGAATCGGTCAGGCCGCCAGGACAGTGCGGTTTCGACCGGAAGTCTTGGCGTCATAGAGCGCGTGGTCAGCGCGCGCGTACAGCTGAGTGCCCTTCTCGTTTTCTCGCAGGAGCGCGATTCCCACGGAGAGGGTCGCGTTGAAGGTGCGCCCATCCTCGTGGTGGAACTCCATGTCTGCGACCGCGGCGCGAATTCGCTCGGCGACGACGCCCGCCACATCCTCGGGAGCACCTGGCAGGATGATCGCGAACTCTTCTCCGCCGACCCGTGCCACCAGATCGCCGTCACGGACCTGCCCTTTCATGCAGGCAGCTACGGCGATGAGCACCTTGTCCCCGGCGGGATGGCCAAAGGTGTCGTTGACGTCCTTGAAGTGGTCCAGATCGAGGATCAACAAGGATAGAGGGCGATCATTGGCTCGCGTTCGGCGTATCGCATCTGGCAGGGCTCGATCGAAGGTGCCGCGGTGACAGACGCTGGTCAGGGGGTCCATTGCGGACCGCGACTTGACGTCGAGGAGCTCGGCAGCCTGGATGGCTACCAGGGTCTCCAGGCCCTTGGTGTGTGTGTGGGCCTGGTGCAGGTCGCCGCGCAGCTGTTCGATGTCCTTGGAGACGTCTCGGACCTGGGCGAGCAGGGTTCGACGGGCCTCGGCGAGGTTCACCGGGTCCGGTTGGTCCGCCAGCTCGTCGATGAGGCGGCCGACTCGCTCGTGCAGACGGGTGCCCGTTCCCCCCGCTTTTGCCAGCTCGGTGCTGATCTCTTTGAGCATCTTCGCCATTTCCTTGCGGTCCGCCATGGCGCGCTGCCGGAGAGGGCTGGCGTAGCGCTCGAGGTCCTTTGCCTGCTTGGTGATGCGCCTTGCGTCTGCTGGACCAAGGGCGTTGGGGACGCCGCTGCGGAGGTCGGCGATGCGTCGATCCAGGCCGGGATCGAGGAGTGCGGCTCTCCGCATGGCTGTGGCCAGCTTTCGGGCGAGCTCGCCGTACTCTCGGGTGTCGGGGGCGTCGCTGCCGCCACTGGTCGACCTCGTGTTGCGGTATTGGAGCAGGCGTTTCAACTCTCGTACGAGCCCAGATGGCGGCGGCGGGCGCTGGAGTCGATCCACCAGCTTGGCAATGGCGGCACCCTGTTTGGAGGGGGCGTCCTCGGCTAGGACCTGGAGGACCAAAGTGAGAGCTTCGAGGAGTCCTTTTCTCGGGTCCGCCTCGCTTTCCTTCTTGGGTGTTTCCGCGCGACGAAACCAGGCCATGGCATCCCCCTTTGGGGTCCATCGGACGCGGCGTTTCGGAGTTGAGCCGACCTGCGCGGCGCTGTCAGATGGCCGGGCTGTGGGGCTTGGCGTTGTCGGCGCTGCGGACGGCTTCTGTCAGCTCGGCGAGTCCGTATGGCTTGGGCAGGAAGCCGAGAGCCCCTTCACGCAAGACGTCCTGGACCTTGTCCTCGCTGTAGCCCGAGCACACCACGACCCTCACTTCGGGATCGAACTTTCGAAGGATTCGAAGGGTCTCGAGCCCGCCCATTCCCGGCATCGACAGGTCGAGCAGGATGAGGTCGATCTCACTACCGCGCGTTTGATAGAGGTCGATCGCCTCTCTTCCGCCACTCGCCTCCAGGAGTCGATACCCCGCACGGGAGAGGAGTGCGGCCGTTGCTCTGCGCACCGCGTGGTCGTCGTCGACGATCAACAGGCGTCGACCGTCGGCGGATGCGGTCCGTCGCAGCCGGCGCGCTGGGGCCTTCTGGATCCGCGCTGGCAGGAAGATCCGGAAGGTCGTACCGAGGCCCGGGGAGCTCTTCAATACGACGACCCCTCCGTGGCGGCGCACGATCCCGTCCACCATCGCGAGGCCGAGTCCAGTTCCCTCGCCGACGGTCTTTGTGGTGAAGAAGGGCTCGAAGACCCGGGCGCGCAGCTCTTCGGGGATGCCGACGCCGGCGTCGGTGACCTTCAGCTCGGCCCAGGTTCCGGAGTACAAACCCGGGTGTAGCGCCAGGGACCCATCCTCGTCGAGCTCGCGCGCTCTGAGGTGCACGCGAATCTCGCCGCTGCCATCCATCGCGTCTCTGGCGTTGACGAGCAAGTTCAGGAGTGCCTGGCTGATTGCCCCGGCGTCGCCTTCGATCGCGACGTCTTGCTGGATGTCGGAGCGGATCACGATCTCGCTTCCGAGTGAGGGTTCCGCCATCTTCAGGGTTCCGGTGACCGCCTCGCTCAGGTCGGCGTTCGGGTTCCAGTCGTCGCCTTTGCCAGCGAAGTCGAGGAGCTTTCGAGTGACATTCGCGGCGCGCCTGGCGGCGTCGGTGATGCCTTGAAGGAACGCGACCCGCTCGTCCTTGGACAGCGTCTGCTCGCGGATCTCCCCCTCCAGCAGCACCGATGCGTTCGCCATGATGATCTGGAGCACGTTGTTGTAGTCGTGGGCGACTCCAGCTGCGAGCCCACCCACCGCGACCATCTTCTGGGTCTGGACCAGCTGCTGCTCGAGAGCATCTTGGCGTGCAAACTTAAAGATGCATCGGGCACCGAGCTGGATGCGGTCCCCCTCCTGGAGAATCTGGTTGTCGACCGGCACCCCGTTCACCCGGGTGCCGTTGCGGCTTCTGAGGTCGACGATGCTCCACTGACCGTCGGCTCGCCGCACGATCTTGGCGTGTTGACGGGATGCGCTGTCACTCTCGATGGCGACCGCACAGGTTGGGTCGCGCCCCAGGACGACGCCGCCGCGAAGGGGCCAGGTCCGCCCTGGTGCCCACCCGCGGAGCAGGATCAAGACAAAGGTTGCCTGCTGCGACTCAGGCTGGCGCGGTCCATCGATGACACGAGTGTTGTTGCCCCACAGCTCGGCGTGCTTCGGCTTGTCCAAGGTGATTGGCTCACAGCTTAGAGGGGTGCATCTCTCTCGATGGTCTCTCTAGTGTATCGGGTTGTACCGGTTGTACTCCAGGGCAAGATCGAAGATTTTACACTCTTGTTGACTTGTAGTACAAGACTATGATGTGCAACTGAACCTACGTCGGCGAAGTCCCAGCACACCGGCCAGCGCCAGGAGCCAAGCAGCTGTCGCCGGGGTGGTCGAGGAAGCGCAGCCGCAAGCCCTCTTTTCCTCGGTGGAGGAGGGTTCGATCGGATCGGTGCAGCACTCCACTCCACCCGAGACGACCACCTCTCCGGCAGCCATGTCGAAGCCGCCGATGCCGCCGAGGTTCCGTGTGGCGAGGGCGAAGTAGTAGGTCTCGCCGGCTTCGAGCGGGACCTCGGAGTCGGCATCGACCACCACCGTTCCCTTGCCGTCGCCGTCGACAGCAAAGTCGTACTCGCCGATCACCGGCACGTCGAAGCCCATCAGGTTCTCCAGGTCCCACTTCACGTGTTCTCCGCGACGGACGAACACGGTCCAGCCCATGTCGAAGGCGGTTGTCCACTCCCGGACTCGCAGGCGGATCTCCGTCGCGCCCTCGGGGGCCTCCAGGCTGTACTGGGCGGTGAGCGGGATGTGCCCAAAGAGGTCGGCCATGCCGATGTACTGCGTGTATAGTTCTGGTTGAAAGCCATCATCCAACGGAATCACTCGCTTGCAGCCCTGGACCCCCGCGGTGTCGAGGTGCCCCAGGATCGCGTCGTGCTGGGTCTGATCGATGGCGCCGTCGGCGAGCATGTCGCCAGTGGTCTCCGCGAGGACGTCGCCGGCATCTGTCCAGTCGGTGTCGTAGGGGAATCCTAGCGCAGTGCCGTAGAAGAGCTGTGCTGAGACATCGGGTCCGATGGCTGGGTCATCGATCATGTTCCAGCCCATCGCTCCCCAGATCATGCCGTCCTCGTGGGCCTCTCCATAGAGGTTGTTGGGGCAGCTGCGGTCCTCTTCGAGCTCCCGAATCGCGCTCTGTCCGAATCGGTTGCCGGCATAGCTGCCGAGGTGTGGGTCCAGTGTGATGAACATCGAGAACACGTCGGCCGAGCCCTCGTTGAGCGCGAGGGGAGCGAAGGTGATGCCGTACTCGTCGGCCCCGAAGAAACCGAGATTGGAGACCGTGCCGATCACCGAGTGGGTGAACTCGTGGTAGATGACATCGGCGTCATAGGCAAAGTCCATCGTCGAGGATTGGCCGAAAGCGACCTCGGCGATCCCGTCTCCGTCGGCGTCGCCATAGAAGGCGTTGTCCATGTCGAAGTTGACGATTCCCTGCATCGGGCTCGTGTGGGAGAAACCCAGGGTGTCCTCGTACCACGCGCTCATCAGGTCGAGGTGGTAGTACATCTGGACCTCGGCGAGCGGGTCGTCATAGGATCCGGGGTCGGACTCGAAGAGGTAGTTCCCATCGGGATCCGGGAGCGCGTGACTGGACGTTGCCTCGCAGGAACCACCGCCGGTGAGGCCTCCTCCTCCGCCGTTCCACTCGTCGCAGGAGACCACCCACGCGTACTCGCCACTCAGGTCGGTGTCGCTGGTCAGGCCCGGGAGCTCGACCTCGGTCAACTCGGACTCTTCGGGGTTGGTCGGGAACACGTTTCCGCGGGCGTTGAACGAGGTCGGACGTGTGTTCAGGGCCGTTCCATCGTGGGCGTCGACCATGATCCGCCAGGTGCGCATGGGCTTGGCGGTAGAGACGTCCACGCCCCATGCCAGGTGAGGGATCCCGTCGCGACCGATCCAGATCTTGAGCTCGGATCTTGGCGACCAGAGCGCGCCTGTTCCGAGGAAACCCGAGATTCGCGCCGCTTCGGCTTCGGCACTTTTGGCAGGCAGGGTCGGCACCGTGTCGATGGTGATGCCCTCGCTCAGGGCCCCGGAAGAGCGGCGGACGGCGCCGTTGGAGTCGACCTGCACGATGATCTGTCGACCCTCGATCTGCACCCCGTTCACGGACTGGGCCAGGCGAACCGTGGTTCCAGCTGCCCAGGGCGTGGACTTTGCGATCTGGAGTTGGTGGCCCTCGAAGCTGGGTAGTTCGCGTGCCGCATAGTCGAGGACGGATCGCTCGGCGGCCTCCGGCGTTGCGGCTTGAGCGGTCAGGGCGAGCAGGATTGAGATTGCGAACAAGAGTGCCTCCACGTTGGCGGGAACCTGCCCGTGTCCTCCTAGATTTGCCATCTTCGGCGCCGAGATTGGCGATCCGTTGACAGCCGCAGGTCAGTAGACGCCGTCGGGGATGCAGTCTGGGGTTTCTCCGGCCTTCCACTGGACGATGGTCGGCTCGAGATCGTAGGTCGGGAAGGCGGACCGAAGCGCGGGATCGAAGTCCCCGCTGGCGATGAGGTCGTCGATCAGGTCGTAGAGGACCGGCCGGAAACGAACCCGCATCGAGACCGTCGCTGGGGGCTCGTCGAGGTCCACGAGCCAGTTGTTCCGGACGTGGGGATCGACCCAGCGAGGGTCGGTGTCGTCCAGGGCCATGCGGGCCGGGAGCAGGTAGCTGTCGGTGGTAATGGCGTCCCACGGCATGGTCACGTGCTGGCCGGAGGCATCCCGCTGCCAGTCGCCAAAGGCCCACAGATCCGGGTCGTCGAGAGCCGAGAGCGGCTGGTCGTCGGCGACGGCTCCAGTCGACCAAACCACCTCTCCGGCGGCATCTCGGGCGATGATTTCTACCCAGGCGCGGCGGTCTTTGGAGCAGGAGGGCCAGGCGTGTCCAGCGGCCTGATTCTCGAGGGTGACGACCACCACCGTGAGGCCCGCAGAAGGGGTGACGCAGAGCTGGTACTGCAGGGAGGGGTTGAGGGCCTGCTGCACGAGCTCCCGCTGTTCTTCGGCGTTTGGCCACGGCGTGATGGCGATGTCGACCCCGGGTGCCGCGTGGCTGTGGGTCCGGCGGATGGGCGCATGATCGACCGTGGCGGCCCGTTCGTCGCTGCCGCGCATGTGACAGCCGCCGCAGTTCAAGTTGACTCCAAACAAGGTCTCGTTCCACTCCGCCTCAGCTCGGAAGTGGCAGCTCCCGCACATCGACGAGGACTCGCGCTCGTCGCGGTCGTGCAGGGGTGACCACTCGCTGTCGTGTACGCGGTTCTTGAGGGGATTGGCGATGCCAGCCCGCAGGATGCCGTCATCCGCTAGCTGGAGGGGCACTCCCTCGTCCGAGGTGCCGATGGCGGCGTGGCACGAGATGCAGGTGACTCCTTGAGCCCAATCGGGAACGTCGGCCAGATCGAGCCCATCCGTCGTCAGTCCCAGCCAGACCGCCGCCGGGGCGTGGCAGCTCACACAGTCGTCACCGAGGGCGCCATTGGTCTCTCGCTGACCTCGCTCGTTCATCGCCCGAAAGAGCGGATCGGTCGACGCGTAGGCGTGCATGCTGCCGGACCACTGCTGGTAGTGCACCGGGTGGCACTCCGCGCAGCTCTCCGGATCTGTGAGGTCGTGCTTGGTCTTCCCGGGTCCGTCGGGCGTGCAGCCGACGAGCAACACCAGAAGCGAAGCGAAGTGGTTCATGAGCTACATATATGCCCGTGCTCGACTCCCCAGGCCACCACAGCAGCCCGTTCCCCTTCTTTGTTTGCACATCCGCCCTGGACCGTCGGCAGTGCGCGGCCCTGGACCGGCTGTTTGATCTCGACGATGCTTGGCAGGAGCGAAACGAGGCGTTCTACCAATGTTTCATTAGAGAATCCACCGCAGATGTCTCGGACGACCTGCTGCGAGATACCGTCGCCAGGATGCGTGAGATCACTGGGCTTCCCCTCCTGGAGCGCGTGTTGGTCACCGCACAGCGCATGGAGCCCGGACAGCGGATCGGCGTGCACAGCGATCGCCCGCTGCTCGGCTATGAGATCGCCCGGCTCGTCGTGCAGCTCAACGCCGACTGGTGGCCGGAGCTCGGGGGCGCTCTCGAGCTCTACGACGATCCGGAGCGACCGGCAGTTTCCAGTCTGTTATCCGGATACAACCAGGCGTTTGGGTTTCTGCTGCACCCGGGCTCGTACCATGGCGTCAGCGCGGTGACTCGCGAGCGTCGCTCGGTGGTCTTCAACTTCTGGCATCCAGCCAACACCCCCGACCTCGACACCGAGATCAGGAGACTCTTCGAAGGGGTTCACTTCTCTGAGCTTCCCTCGGTGCTGGATTCGGTGGCCTCCGAGGCAGAGGCGACACTCCCGGAGGACGTGACCTATCGCGCGAGCCTGGCGGCGATGGCCTTGTGTCGTTGGGGCTTCGACGAAGACCTCGTTGTGGCCGGCTATCGCCACAGCGCTGGGCTCGCGACGTCCACCGAACCCGCCGTTCTGCTCGCGAGCTGGGTCGCCTATTTGGACGGAAGTTCCTTTGATCTGAGCCGATGGAGCGCGCTGCGCGAATCCTTTCGCGGCGTGAGTCCGGATCCTCGTTGTGCGCGAATCTGGAGCTTGTGCCTGCCAGAGGGATAAGGGGGCTTCTCGGAGGACCTATGCGCACATTACCCCTACTTGTCATCCTCGTCGCCTGCGGTGGTTCGGACGATGTCATCGACCCAGACACGAGCGACCCGACGACGACCACCACGCCCCCAACGCACTGGGCCATGGGCGACGACTTCCTCGCCATTGCCCATCGCGGCGGCGCGGCGGTCGCCCCCGAGAACACGATGGCGGCCTTCCAAGCTGCCTATGACAGCGGCGCTCGCGTCATGGAGTTCGACATCTTCAAGACCTCGGATGGCGAGCTAGTCATCTTCCACGACGAGACCGTCGATCGCACCACCGACGGCACCGGCAACATCAAGGAGATGACCCTCGCCGAGCTCCAAGCCCTGGACGCCGGGTACAACTTCACGACCGACAACGGCACCACCTTCCCGTTCCGCGGAACCGGCGTGACGATCCCGACCCTCGACGAGCTGTTCACGGCGTTTCCAGATGTCTTCTGGGATGTTGAGATCAAGCAGATCGACCCGCCCATCTACAACGATGTCGTCGCGACCATCGAGGAGTTCGACATCGCCGACCGGGTGTTCATCGCCTGCTTCGACGACCCGACCATTCAAGCCTTCCGCGCCGATCACCCGACTTATGTCACCAACATGGGCGACAACGAATACGCCGCCTGGGCCGCCGTCGCAGAGACCAACGAGAGCTACACGCCTCCTGGCCAAATCCCCCAGATCTGGGACGTCTTCTACAACGACGCCCTGCCCCCCAAGGCCGATGCCATGGGCGTCAAGCTGCATGTGTGGACCGTGAACGACCCGGTGAAGATGGGCCAGATGATCGACGAGGGCGTGCACGGAATCATCACCGACGACCCGGCAGCGCTGCTACAGATCATGGCGGACAAGGGAATCGAAGGAATCTAGGGTCGCAGAAGCTCAAGGTGACCATGGTCGGTGCCGACTTGGGATCCATGGGGAAAGAGACAGAACTGATCTTGATCGGTGCCTCGTTCGGTGGGCTGCAGGCCATCGCCGAGGTGCTGTCCCGCCTGACGCAGGACACGCCGCCAATCGCGCTCGTCCTCCACATGGACTCCGAGCACCACCTCGGGTCCTACTTGAACCGCTTGGACGGTCACGTGTCCATTGGGACTCGAGTGGCTGTTCACGGCGAACTCCTCGCGCCGGGGACCGCTGTGTTTGCACCGGCCAATCGCCATCTTCGGCTGAGGAGAGGCCGGGGAGGGTGGCAGGCTCGAGTATCTGATGGACCGAAGGTTTCGTTCTGCCGTCCCGCCGTGGATGTGCTCTTTGCATCCGTTGCCGACGTCGGTGCGGAGCGGGTGGCGGGGGCGGTGCTCACGGGCATGGGCAGCGACGGCGCCGAAGGGCTCCTCGCGTTGCGCAAGGCGGGCGCGCGGACCATCGCCCAGGACGAGGCGACATCCGCGATGTTTGGCATGCCGAAGTGCGCCGCGGAGATGGGTGGGGCAGAGCGGGTGCTGCCGCTGGAGCAGATTGGCCCAGCGCTGGTTGGGCGCACGCTGCCCAGCTTGTCTCGTCAGGTGCTTCGCGGCACGCCTCGTGTCCTCGCTGGCATTGGCTCGCGACTCGCTAGGGTCAACGAGGATCATGCCGCCCTCTATCGATTCGCCGACGACCTGCATCGGCTCGTGCAACGGCAGCCGGGGCAGCTCGAGGTGCGAGAGATCCTACGGCAGATGGCTCTCTATGCAGATCGCCACTTCAAGCGAGAGGAGGCGCTCATGCGCGCTACCTTCTGCTCGACGGAGCGCGAGAACGCCATGGAGCACAGGCTCTTCTGGCGAAGGCTGGGTCAGTTCGAGGGCAGGCTGGCGAGTGGTGAGGATCCAGCGGCAATCGCGACGAGCGTGGACGTCTACGTCTTGCGCTGGCTCAAGCACCATGTCGGTGTCGTGGATGCCGCGCTCCAGGAGGTCGTGGCGGCCTAGTACGACGTACTAGCCTTTGTCGGGGGGGATCAGCTGTGCACAGGTCTCGAGGTGCACCGCGAGCAGGACCAGCGGCACCGCGGTCTCCGAGAACTCCGGGTAGGCCATGGAACTCAGGCGGCGCGCCCGGACCCAGCCGTCTCCCAGCCGGACCCCTCCTGTCGCTACGAGCTCCATGATGGCGGTCTGCACGCCTTCGTCCCGAACGATCGTGGTCAGGTCGGCGCCGGACGATTCGTCGACGAAGATCGCGCGGTCGAAGAGCGGCTCGTCTCCCTGGGGTTCGGTCGCCTTCCACCACTGTCCGAGTCGGTCGAAGCCCGTCTCCTGGCGAAAATGAGCCTGGGCCGCCAGTTTTGTCGGGAAGCTGACTTTGACCTCGAGGCCATCGGCCATGCTCTTGTTGTCGCCACTGCCGACCTGCTCTCTCCAGCGGCGCTGCTCCAGGGTCAGGCCCCAGCGCTCGAGTCCGGAGTCCAGGTTTCCAAAACCACAGACCGAGCAGAGGTCGAAGCCGCAGACCCGGTCGTGGAGGCCGTCTTTTCCGCAAAGGACGCATGCTGAGGAAGGTAGTGGCATCTAGATGAATCCTCCGCTGGCGAACAGGTCCCGAAACATCGACGAGAACGGTGAACCGGGATCAGCGAGGCTCTGTATCCAGTCTCGTTCTTGGTTGTTTGGAGCGCGTTTTTCCGCGGCGATCATTATCAAGCGCTCTGCCAAATGACTCAACGCTCGGGCCCGCTTCGTGTTGAGGCCCTCTCGGTCGAGTTCATATTTGCGGATGGTGTTGCCGCCGCGGCTTGATGCGCTTCTGGGGAAGATCTGCTCTCGTCGAAACAGGAGATGCTTCTTCGGGTCGTGTGAGACAGCGCATGGGTCGATGCAGTCGTCGTTGGAGAGCTGCAGATTGGTGCGTTTGTTCTGACATCCTCCGCAGCAGAGGTAGAGGTTCGTCCAGGCAAACGCCAGTTCCGGTTGTTCCGCGACCTCGACGTAGTGGTCGACGGTCTCCTCGGCTCTGTCGAGGGCCTGCTCGCAGTAGAAGCACTTGCGCGAAGAGGTCGTTCGCAAGGCGGCTCTGATCTGGGCGTGCCGGTACTGGCGCTTGTCTGGACGCAATCCCGGCTTGCCCGCACGGCGTTCCAGGAACCGCTTTGTCCAGGTCGCTTCTTTCTCGACCAGGATCGTAGGCTTCGGTTCGCGCTCGAGGAGGATCAACCAGCAACCTTTCGAATCAGCTTGTCGAGCTCGTAGAACTGGAAGTAGTCCCGGTTCAGGTCTATGAGTTCGCGTTCGATGCGCTGCGCCTCTTCGAGATTATTGGCGGCGTAGGCCTTCTTTCGCTCTGCCAGGAGGGTCTCGATCTGCCCGGAGAAGGCCACTGTGCCCGCAAATGCAGCGGAAGCCAGGATCTCGTCGACGGGCAGGAGGGAGTAGGCCTCGGAGACGTCGACCACCTCGCTGGGCCCGGCTTCGGTCCGGCGACACAGCAGGACCTTTGCTCCGGGTATCGAGCCGACGATGAATGGGGAGTGTGTCGCGACGATGATCTGGATGTTCGGGAACATCTCGCGCACGGACGGCAACAAGCGCTTCTGGAGCTTGGGGTGCAGATGGTTCTCGGCCTCGTCGATGAGCAGTACCCCGGGCACACCGTAGAGGTCGTCGGCCCGGTTGGCATCGTCAGCGAGCTGGTGAGCGGCGTAGGCCTTCATGACGAGGTCGAGTAGACGCTGCAGCACGTACAGACTTCCCGCCGACAGTTGGTCCATGGCAACCTGGTGCCCGGAGACCTCGAAGACCGGCTCCAGCCTCCCCCGTGCCACGTGCAGCAGGCGACCGTCTGGAATGGCAATCTGCACGACGCGCTCCACTGCATCCCAGAGAAACTTGCCTGCAGCTTGCTCGGCGGGATCGCGGCTATCGCGGAGGTAGTCGATGTAGCAGACGAGCGAGGTGGCTTCGGCGTTGCGTGTGGTGCCAGAGAACGCGTCGCTCAAGTACTGGCGCAGCGTCGGTGTCTGGAACTGCTTGATCTCGAAGCTGTCCGTGGCGAGGCCGGAGGTCCAGTAGGCGACCAGCCAGCCCGGTCCCGGGCCGCCGTCCTCAAGCCAATCCGCGTGGAAGAGCGTTGGACGGGTGGGGTCGAACAGTCCTTTCTCAAGGTGCATTGCCGAGAAGTCGTGTTCCTGCTCGCGCTCTTGGCAGACCAGTCGCGCCCGGAATTCATCGCTGCTTGGCAGGCGGCGAAGCTCGGTCCCGTACAGGGGCCCGAACATCTGCCGGATGGCGTCGAGGACCACGCTCTTCCCCGTTCCGTTCTCGCCGGTCAGGATGACGACCGGAGGCGCGCCGTCGTCGGCGGTCAGATCGAGCTCCACCGACTCGAAAGGCCCGATATTCTCCAGTGTCAGTTGCTTCAGTCGCACTGCGCCCTCGTGCACGTGCCCTAACTTAGTACAGATCGCTGCGCTGGGTCGGGGGCAGGAGCTATCCCGGCTAACGGGGTTCAAGACGCAGGCGGTCCGGTGTGCGACCGCCATGGCCCATCCGGGAGCTATCCGGGTTCGGAAGGCCCATTTCAACCGCAGAGCGGCAGAGCTGCGCAGAGGTTGTGGGGGCAGGGTCTCGGCAAGGAGCGATGTGGTCGTGTTGCGCGATTCCGAGAGCTCGTTCCGGGTGGCCTCGCCGGTCTCGTTGCCGGCTCCGCGTACCTTGCTTCTCGGCGGTGGAGATCGGGAGCGCCGTCGAGAGCGTTGGACCCTCCGAGAGCCGCTGCCGAGCCGCGCCTAGTCCATCGCCTGTGCTTGGCGTTCCACCAGATCCAGCAGCTCCTGCATCGGGAAGTGGTAGTCGAACACGTGAGTCCCCAGGATCATCGGTGACAACAACACAATGTCGTAGTCGACGATGTCGGTGCGCTGATCCGCTGGGTCGTCTGCAGTGCCGATGGAGAGCCAGGTCTCCCCCTCCTCCTGGATGCACTCGGAGGTGTAGAAGTCCCGGTACAACGCCCAGTCCTTGTCGATCTCCGCAGGCAGGGTCATCTTCATGTCGAAGAAGTCCTGGTGGGCGACGGTGGCCAGCCAGGCGCCGGCGAGCTTGTCGCGACCGAGCAGGGCGGCGGGATCGACGCAGGCGACCTCTTCGGGACCGGGCTCGCCGAGATCTGAGGGGGGACGGTCCTCCTCGAAGGTGCGGAAGGCGACGATGCAGCCCGTCTCGTCGGCAGAGGTGCAGATCGGGACGTCGGTGAAGGTGCCTCCCACGGTCTGCCCGTTCGGAACCATGATGTGGGCGCCGAGAAGCAGGCCGGAGATCATGCGGTCCTGGAGCTCGGGCACGCCGTCGATCTCCCGCTGGACCAACATTGTCAGCATGGCCGTTCCCTGGGAGTGGCCGATGAGCACGAAGTCGCGGTCAGTGTGCTCAAGGAAGTAGGCAAAGGCGGCGTCGATCTCCTCGTAGGCCTTCTCGAAGTAGGGGTCGGCTTCGCCAGCGAAGATCGTGTTCAGGTAGACCTGGTGGTAGCGAGGTGCCCAGACCGTGCACAGCTGGTTGAAGCGAGCGCCCTGACCCAGGAGAGGATCGAGGATCTTCTCGGTGTCTGCGATGTCATCATCTGTCGCTTGCCCGGTGCCGTCGATGAACACGGTGGGGTGCACGTAGAAGCAGTCGAAGTCGGTCTCGGTGGCCGGCTCCCACGTCACCTCGGAGTAGGTACCGTCGGCGTGCGCCTCGACGCCATCGAGATCCTCATCCAGGCAATAGTCGTAGTCCATTCCCGGCTTACACAGCCAGTGATCGTCGGCATCCCACTCCGATGGTGGGGTGGTGTCGCCGTCCTTGGGAGTGTCCTTGGAACAGGCGACGAGGGCGGCAAACAAGAGGGCAGTGCGCATGGGGGAGGGTAACAGTTTGCCGAGTTGGCGTGCTGCTCGATCTTCTGTGGGCTCAAGGACCGACTCTCTGTGTCGGGTGGTTGACCGACAAGAGTGCTATATTGGTGGTCGTACCTGCGAGCGGAGGTGGCACCAATGCACTTCAATACCATCGACATCGACCCCAGAGTGACCCGCCGAAACCACCAGATCGAGGGCCTCCTCAATCGCGTGGTTCGACGCGTCGATCGCACCCGTGGATTCCTGCGACTCGGCGGGCGAAAGGCCGCCTATGACGATTCGAACTACGAGTTCGAGGGCGGGGAAAGCGAGGTGCTGCGCAAGAAACACTACGACAAGAGCCTGCGCCTGCTGTGGAAAGCGGAACAACACGCCCCGTGGACCACCTTCCGCGACTGCACCAGTGAAGAGCGCCAGCTCTTGCAGATGACCGACAAGTCGCTGTCCACGGCCGAACGCAAGCAGCTCGAGCGCATCGGAACCCCAGAATTCAAGGCGTTTCTCGACACTCAATACACCACCGAACAGCAGCAGGCCATCGTCAACATCCTCACCCTCATCGGTCACGGAGAGGCCTACGCCTGGCTGGTCTCCACCGAGGTCCTCAACGAGGTCCAGAGCACCGGAGGCCGCGCCGCACTCACCATGCAGGTCCTGGAGGAGGCCAAGCACTTCGTGGTGCTTCGGGAGCTGATTCGGGCGTTTGGTCAACCCATACCGCGCATGAACGTCTACGAGTACATCCTCATGGAGCGCACCTTCAAGTCCGACGGGCTCGAGAAATTCTTTGGCATGAACGTCGTCGTCGAAGGTTTTGCCCTGAGCCTGTTCGGTCTGCTGTCCGCCCTGCCGGGGCTCGAGGTTCTCCGCCTCTTCCACCTCGACGAGTCCCGCCACACAGCACTGCCTCACAACTACTTCCAGGAGTTCCCGATGACCTGGTGGCAGGAGCGCAGCCCGCGTCGTCAGCTTCGCCGGTTGAGCCTGGTGTTGCCGGCGATACCGATCTTGACGGTGGTCGAGGCCGATCTCGCGGTTCTCGGCATCGATGTGTTCGAGTTCGGTGGCTCGATGTCCAGGAAGATCCTATATCTTGCGGAGCGTGTAGGCTTCCGGGTCGGAGTCGGTCGGTCCGAGCTCGAGCAGTTCCTGGAGTGGCTCTTCAACCAGTACTGCTTCGCCACTCGTACCGATCACACCTACCAGCCGTTCCTGTCCTCCGAGTCGACGGCGGGTGCCAAGGAGCGAGCGCTGGAGGCGGAGGTGTTCGGTCTACCGGTGGTCTCGGCCGCCTAGGCGTCGGGTGGGGTCAGGGCGGTGCGATCGCGGTTAGATGTCCCGCGAGGACCGATACCTTGACAGATGTTCCGAACACACCGAATACCAGGCACAAAGCCTTCCACATCAACCAGGACCTGTCCGTCTATGGCACCATCGCCGAGATCGGGGCGGGACAGGAGGTGGGCCGCCAGTTCTTCCAGGCCGGGGGCGCGTCCAAGACGGTCGCCAAGACCCTGTCCGCCTACGACATGCAGGTCAGCGATGCCATCTACGGTGTCGAGAAGTCCGGTCGCTATGTCACCCGTGCCCGGGTGGAGAGCATGCTCGATACCGAGTACGAGGAGCTGATCAAGCGGGTCGCCGAGAGTCGCACCGGCGACACGCGCTATTTTGCATTTGCCAACACAGTGGCAGCCAAGGCCTACCGCAAGGACCGCGATTGGCATGGGTGGATGGGGATCCGCTTCCAACCTGAGCCCGGAGCCACCCCTTGTCAGGTCGTCGTGCACATGCGGATGCTCGATTCCTCGAACCGCGGCCAGCAAGAGGCCCTCGGCATCTTGGGCGTGAACCTCATCCATGGCGCCTTCGAACACCTCGACGACCCTGAGAAACTGGTAGACGCAATCGTCGGGGATCTGGAGTGGGGCCGCATCGAGATCGACTTCATCCACTTCAGTGGCCCGCTCTTCGAGCAGGTCGACAACCGAAAGATGAACCTGCGGTTGGTCACCTCGAGTCTGGGTCCGGTGGTGATGTTCTGTCCCAATGGAGAAGCGGGCCTTCCGGCAGATCTCATCTTCAAGAAACACGTGCTCATTCTCCGCGGCAACTTCCGCCCCTTCTTGGACGTGCACGCCGACATGGTCGAGTGTGGCACTGAGGCGTTCTCGTCAGACCTGGCTACATCGCCAAAGAACGTCATCTGCTTCTGCGAGGTCAACGTGGCTCGCTACCTGTCCGAGGGCCTCGACGAAGTGTCGGATCTGGAAGCGCGAGTGAAAGCCATCACCGAACGCGGCTACCACGTCATGGTGACCTCTCACTTCCGGTATTTCCGGCTCAGCAGGTTCTTCAGTCGTCACGCGAAGCGCAAGACTGGGTTCATCCTCTCCGCACACAACGTGCTCTCGATCTTCGACGACAAGTTCTACGAGGGCATGGAGGGGGGTGTCCTCGAGGGCCTGAGCAAGCTGTTCGTCTCCGGCTCCAGGTTGCTGGTCTATCCGACCGTCTCCGCCGATGGCGTGCAGACGACCGCGGACACGCTCGAGGTGCCGGAGAACCAAGAGCACCTCTACCAGCACCTCTACCAAAACGGCCGCATCATGTCGCTTCATCCCGATCCGTCGAAGATGGTTCCCTTTGTCGATCCGAGCACCGATCCGGGTCGGCTCGAGTGATGTGGAGCTCGAGCACCGAGGAGCTGACAGCTCGCTTTCGCGCGGGCAAAGTACCAGATCCCGCCGGGTACTGCGCTCCGTTGCGCGGCACCCCGCTCAAGCTGGAGCGCTGGGAGAAGCACTGGCTGCTCGTCCGCGCCATCTGGTGGTGCATGGCCGTGGCCTCGGTTGTCACCTGGGGAGGAAAGAGGTTCTACCTGTTGGACGGCACGCCGACGGGTACCAATCTCATCGGCTGGTATGGCTTCCCCATCGAGATGATGACCATGGCACTGGTGCGGGAAACAAGCTGGCTGGAGCCCGACATCGAAGTGCTCGCGGTCCGCTATGACGTGGACAGCAACCCCCGCCCGATCCGGCTGATCCGCGGCGAGGTAATGGAGCTCGAACCTGGATTACTGCTCGGTCGAATGGTGATCGGAAAGACCCCTCTGCTGTGGTATGTGCTCGAGGCACCGGCGACTTGACATCGGGTCTATTGTTTGGCTGAGGCCCAGTGCCGCCGAGAGTCCGCAGCGATGAACTTCGACCGAACTGCGGTTTCGAGGTCGACGTCAAACTCGCTGGCGAGCGCACACAGCAACACCATCGAGTCAGCCAGCTCGTCGGCGAGCCTGGACGGGTCAAAATGGAGCGCGTAGATCCGCACGGGGTCCGTGGTGAAGCCTCGCTCGCTCCGCACCTTCACGACGAGGGACTGTAGGTCCTTCAACTCTGCCATGGCGACTCCTCACTCGACTCAGTTGCTCTCTCCGACCAAGAAGCCCAGGGTGAAGGTCACAGACGGGGAGTCAATGAGCTCGGTGTCCAGGTTGATTTCGCCCCCTCCCGTCGACTTCGAGATCGGGAAGCCTGCGCCGAAATCCGGCATGATACGCAGGGTCTCATTGACCTTTATGGAGTATCCAACCGACGTACCGATCGTCAGCAGGTTGTACGTCGCAGTCTGCCTGCCGCGAAGCGCTTCCCCGAAGGCGAATCGGTTGTCGACGTAGGGGCCGAGGACCAGCTGCTTGTCGGTGCCGAAGCCCAACAGGAGCGGCATCTTGACCTGGGCGTAGGCCATGTCACGCGTCGCAAAGAGGGTAGTGGACGGCACGATGGAGACAATCGGGCCGCCGGAGTCGGGATTGGTGAACATGTACTTCAGGTGGAGGTCGTAGAGGCTCGTTCCGATCCGCACGCCGAGGTCGAGGTCATCTGCCAGTCCGTGCCGCATCGACACGTTGCCGGTCGGGAGCGCTGGCAAGCTGAGCGCTCCGTTGCCGCCAATCTCCCCGGTGAGGAGCCCGGGCTCGATGCCGACCTGGGTGTTGCCTTTGCCCAGCGTCTGGGCGTTCTGCACGGGAGTGGTCAGGCAGCCCGCGGCGAGGAGCATGGTCAGGGCACGGACAACACGGACGGGCGATGGCAAGGATGCCCTCCTTGGGGTGCGAATGGTCCGGCACGATACCAGGTCGCCCGCCATCGGATAGTCCGTCGTCATGCGGACCCAGGCCACCATCCAGACCCTCGTCGGATTGTTGGCGCTGCTCTGTGTGGGCTGCCGTGCCTCGACCAACTGCGGCCAGGCGACCGACCCCAGAGACCCAGAAGGGGCGGCCCAAAGGCACAATGACCCGTGGCATGGCGCCCAGCGCGCGCTGGTCCTGCCCCTGTCCTGGCCGGACGCGAAGGCCGGCCTGTCCATAGAGACCATCGAGGACAGCTTCTTTGCGCCCGAGCTGTCGCTGAACGCCTGGTTTCGAGAGTCATCAGTCGGCAAAACATCGATCAGCGGCACCGTGCTGCCCTGGCGCGAGGCGCCGGAAGCGTGGGCGGACCAAGACGAAAAGGACCCCGGCCACATCATCGCCATGGCGCGCTGCGTCTTTGCCGACGTCATCGATATCGGCGCCCACGACGCCCAGAAAAACGGCCGTATCGACCACCTCTTCGTTCTGCACAGTGGGCGCCTGGAAAACGACCGGACCGGTCCGAAAGCGCTGTTTGCCGCGGGCCGCGCCGACCGGTCGGTGGTCCTGCAGAGCCAGGGCATTGCCTCGGTGGGAGAGCAGGTCCCCATCGGGTTCTATCTGCACCAAGCCGGGCATCGATACTACGGTTTGAGGGACAGATATGGCGACCATCGCCACGGCAACTACGGCATCGGCACCTGGGGCCTGATGGGACTGGGCCACTGGGGACCCCACGCCGGCATCGACGCCGACGGGCTCAACCGGTATCCCGTGCACCTGCGGGCGCGAGCGAAGAGAAAGCTCGACTGGGGTAGCGCCCGCATCCTGAAGGTCGACGCCAAGGACGTGCTGCTGGAGCCGATCGAGACCACGGGTCAGGTGGTTCGACTGACCGCGCCAGGCACCCATGATCTGTTCCTCGAGGTGCGCAGTCCGACGGGCTTTCACGCTGCCTTGCCAGGACACGGGCTGCTGGTCTGGCGGGAACCCAAGGCGCTGAAGGGAGACGTGGCGCTGCTGCAGGCCGATGGTCGGGATGATCTGGCTCACGGCAAAGACCTCGACCGACGCCCCGTTCCACCGATCGCCGAGAACTTCAGCGACGCGTCCGACGCCTTTCCCGGCAGCGAAGGGGTCACCGAGGTCGTGGACGACGTGACCCAGATCCGCGTCTACAACATTCGCAACGAGGGCAACGCGGTGCGGTTTGACGTGGCCTTTCCGCCGGTACTGAAAGACGTGCAATAGTTGGCCCCAAAGGGAGGGCTCATGCGAGTTGTGCTGATCGGCGCGGACTTCGAGGAGAACCTGGGGATCGCGATGATCGCCGCAGTGACGGAGGCGGCGGGACATCAGGCCGTTGTCGTGCCGTTCGACACTCCTGAGAGCGCTCCACGGGTGGTTGCGACGACGATGCTCGAGCGCCCGGATGTGATCGGGCTCGGGATCCAGTTCCAGCACCGGGCGGCGGACTTTCTCGACTTGGCAGACGCACTGCGAAGAGCAGGATTCACCGGGCATCTCACCTGTGGGGGTCAGTATCCGACGCTGGCCTGGGAGGAGGTGCTACGGCGCCGCCTCAGTGTCGACACGGTGGTCATGCACGACGGGGAGCACACGTTCGCCGATCTGCTTGTCGCGGTGGAGGAGGGGAGGAGTCTAACGGATGTCCACGGCCTGGCATTGCTCCAGGATGGCGTTCCAACCTGCACTCCTGGCCGCCCGCTGCCAATGCTGGACGCGCTTCCCTTCCCGAAGCGCTATCGGCCGCACACCCGGCACCTCGGCGTTCCCTTCATCCCCCTGGTCTCGGGGAGAGGGTGCTGGGGCAGCTGTGCCTACTGCTCGATCACGTCCTACTACCGGGGTGCCAAGGCGCTGGGCGGCGGCAAGATGCTGCGCCGCCGATCTCCGCAGGACGTGGCGACGGAGATGGCGATGCTGGCGCACTCCGCGGGTGATCCGGCGATCTTCTGCTTCCACGACGACAATTTCCTCTGTCCTCGGCCCGATGCGACCCTGGAGCGGATCGGCGCGATTCGCTCCGAGCTCGATGCGCTGGGGGTTGGAAAGGCCGCGATGATCGGCAAGGGAAGGCCGGACTCGGTGACCCCGGAGCTCGCGCGAGAGCTGGCGGATCTGGGTGTGATCCGCATGTATATCGGTGTGGAGAACGCCTCGGAGGCCGGTGCCCGTCATCTGGGCCGCGGCCGCCAGAACGAGCACATCCACACCGCCCTGGAAGCCTGCCGGGATGCGGGGATCTTTGTCTGTTACAACCTGCTGATCTTCGAGCCCGATGCGAAGATCTCCGACATCGAAGAGAACATCGCTTTCATCCGGGCGCACGCTGAACATCCGGTGAACTTCTGCCGCGCCGAGCCCTACTATG
>PJEL010000356.1_pt1 | contig 54582 bp, 65 predicted proteins | sample 1853271 | NCBI WGS metagenome assembly PJEL01 (sample SAMN08108733, study PRJNA415343) | Invertebrate metagenome, whole genome shotgun sequencing project. | host: Globobulimina | place: Sweden: Gullmar Fjord | collected 2015-08
TCCAATGCAGAAAATACAATAATCTTTTTAGACGGTGAAGAGATTGGTGTTGCCCCTATAAATCAATATGAAATAATAGCCAATAAACTTATATCTTTAAAAGCAATGATAGATACTGATTATTATACAAAAAATATTACAAAAGAAATTATTGTAAATACAAATACAATTCCAACTGTTAATCTTAAATTTGAAAAAGCAAAAGGGAAAATATTTTTAGTAGGCGTTGATGCTGAAGTTTATATAAATAATCAATTTATTAAAAAACTTCATGATACAAATCGAATTATAGAAGTAGATGCTGGCAGTAAGGTCAAAATTAGATTAGAAAATGGTAATGCTGATGCTGAATATATGAAAGATATCAAAGCAGATACTGTAAATACTTTAAAATATAAACTTATTACAATACCTTTAGATGTTAGACTTTATACCTCAAATATATACGAATTGATGTGGGAAGATACAAAAGATGCTGCAAATACAAATATAAATTGGGATAAGGCTAACACTTACTGTGCAAATTTACAAATTGCTCATTATGATGATTTTAGATTACCAAATATTGATGAATTACAAGAATTATATGAAAATAAAGATCCAATCTATAATGCATATGGTGGTAAATTTTATTGGTCAGATCAAGTATTTCAAGATAAAAAGAAGATTTGGAGTTATGCCATAGGGAAAAACTTTGAAGAGGGACTAAATCAAAAATCTATCAAAGAGTTTGAAGAAGCTAGAGTAAGATGTGTACGGGATATAGACATAGATATAGAAAATATAAAGGTAAGTGATGAAGAAAAATAATTTTTCAAGAATAGGATTTATTTTAGCAGCAGCAGGAAGTGCTGTAGGACTAGGAAATATATGGAAATTTCCATATATTACAGGAGAAAATGGTGGTGGAGTTTTTGTTTTAGTATATCTTATGACAGTTATTTTTATAGGTATGTCTATCTTTATTGCAGAAGTTTTATTAGGTAGTACTGCAAATAAAGATGCTGTAACTACAATAGAAACATTAGCACCCGAAGGAAAAAAATACTGGAAGTATTCAGGATTTTCATTTCTAACAGGTATTATTATCCTTTCATTCTATGCGATTGTAGTTGGGTGGATATTGAACTATATTGTTATAGCAGCAACATCGTTACCTGCAAGTGTAAGTGAAGCAGAAAAAGTATTTATGGGGCTTTTAAAAGAGGATATTACCTCTCAAGTTTTATATTACACACTTGCTTTTATTATTATTTCATACACTATTTCCAAAGGTATTAAAAAAGGAGTTGAGCGTTTAAATAATATTTTGATGCCAGCTTTATTAATTATCCTTTTAATCATGTTCTTTTATAGTATGACTCTCGATGGATTTAAACAAGCAGTTGATTTTATGTTTTATCCTAACTTTGACAAGTTCCATCCTAATTCAATTATTTTAGCAGTTGGTCATGCATTTTTTACCCTATCTGTTGGTATGGTAACAATTTTGACATATTCTGCTTCATTAGGTAAGGATGTAAATATTGTAAAAGCTTCTGTTATGGTTGTAACTTTAGATACATTAATTGCAATTATTGCAGGACTTATTATCTTTGCTATTGTATTTTCAGCAGGTCATGAACCAGGTAAAGGTCCAGGATTAGTATTTATTACATTGCCCGCTATTTTTTATGAGATGGGAAGTATCGGAAATGTTATGGCGATTGCATTTTTTATGGCACTTGCTTTTGCTTCGATTACATCAGCTGTTTCAGTTCTTGAACCAACAGTTATGTATCTTGTAGAAAGAAGAGGGCTTACTCGTAATAAAGCTACATATGGAATATCGGCTATTTTTTATGTGTTAGGTTTATTTGCATTATTATCAAATACAAATGAATTCTCAGCCGCATTAACATTTGGCTCAAAGAATTTATTTGATTGGTTTGATTTTGTAACAGCAGCTATTTTGATGCCTGTAGGTGGAATATTTATAGCAATTTTTGTTGGATATGTTATGGACAAACAAACAGTTAGAAATACTTTAGTTCCCTATATGGGAGAAAAGTTTTTTAGAATTTGGTTAGTGATGATTAGATATGTAGCTCCAATAGCTGTTTTTATTATTATGCTAAATGAAACAGGAATTGTAAAGTTCAAATAAAATGTCAATTGCTATATTAACTTCTGGTGGAGATTGTGCAGGGATGAACCCTGCTATTAAACACTTTGTTGATTATTGTTTTAATAATGGACGAAAACCATATTTAATATATGATGGTTTAGAAGGGTTAATAGACAATAATATACAACTAGCAACGTATAGTGATGTTGCAGGTATCATCCATGAGGGTGGTACAAAAATACGATCATCTCGATCAAAAAGATTTTTTGAATATAAATATCGAAAGAAAGCTTTTAAAAATCTACAAAAACTTAATATTAATAAACTCATTGTTTTAGGTGGAGATGGTTCTTTTCGAGCACTCAATCAATTTTACAATGATTTTAAAATACCTTTTGTAGGAGTTCCTGCTACTATTGATAATGATATTTTTGCTACTGATTATTGTCTTGGAGTGGATACTGCTTTAAATATAATTAGAACTGCAACTGATGCTGTACGAGATAGTTCTTCATCATTTAGACGAGCTTGCGTTATTGAAACTATGGGAAGAGGATGTGGTTATTTAGCTTTAGTTTCTGCACTAACGTGTGGGGCAGAAGTGTGCATTATCCCTGAATTAGAATACGATTTAAAATCACTCAAGAAAAAACTTAAAAAAGAACTCAAAAATGGAAGACAATATATAGTATGTATAGTCTCTGAAGCTACTAATCAAACGCAAAATATACAAAAATGGCTAGAAGAAGAGATTAAAATTGGATCACGTACAACAGTATTAGGTCATATTCAAAGAGGGGGAAACCCTACTGTATACGATAGACTTATGGCTGCAGAATTTATGACATATGCTATTGATAAATTGTCATATGGATTAGATGAAGGATTGGTTATCGTGTATAAAAATGGCTCATTTGAATTTCAAAGTATAGAATACGTAACCTCTTCAACATACCAAATAGATCAAAGCTTATTGGACATGGCTGTTGCTATGACTAAATAACTATAGAAAAAAGATTAATCAAAATCATTACACAAAGTTTACACAAAACTGTATTATAATTTTCACATAAAGGATAAATTATGATAGTAGAAATAGTATTTGCAGCTGGATGTTTTTGGGGTGTTGAAAAGAACTTTGAAAAAATTCCAGGTGTTATAGATGTAAAATCTGGATATGTCGGCGGAAACTATGATAATCCTACATATAAAACAGTATTAAAATATAGACAATACAAACCAGATGGTGTAGTTAACTATACGGAGGGTGTACATGTTACATTTGATAATACAAAAGTTACAGCTAAAAAATTGATTAAAAACTTTTGGGAGATACATGATCCAACACAAGTAAATGGACAAGGTAATGATATAGGTGATAACTATAGAAGTGCTGTGTACTATACAAATGAAAATCAATATAAAGCTATAATAGAGACAAAAGCAACATATCAAACTTTATTAACTGAACATGGTTATGCCAATATAGTAACTGAAGTTGCACCATTAAATAAGTTTTATAATGCTGAAGAGTATCATCAAGATTATTTAAAAAATAATCCAAATGGATACTGTCCAGATCATAGTACCGGAGTTAAGTTCTCACAAAGTGATGAACCAGATAAAAAAGTAGCATTAGTTCCTCTTGGAGGAAAAGAAATTGTTGTTATAGAATCTGATAATTGTCCATACTGTGAGAGATTTAAAAAAGATGTTTTAGATTCATATAAAGGTACTATAAAATTTAGAAAAGCATATGCTTCACAAATGGAAAACTTTAAAATAAAAACAAAACTATTTGCAACTCCAACGATTTTATTTATAGAAGATGGTAAAGAGATTCTTGCAAATCGTGGTTATATGAATGAAAAGAATTTTTATAAAATGTTAGGTGATTTCAAACTTGGGAAAAATACTGAGAGTTATAAAGTAGCTTTTGATCAAGGGACAGATGGCAGATTTTGTAAAGAATATGATATCTTTAAAAATACTCCTGATGGAGTATTTGTAGATAAATTATCTGGAGAACATTTATTTGATACTAGAGATAGATTTAATTCAAAAACAGGATGGCTTAGCTTTTATAAAGCTGTTGATGGGTCTACTACAGAACTTGCAGATTATAGTTATGGTATGACACGCGTAGAGATACGAGCGAAAAAAAGTGGTATACATCTTGGTCACGTTTTCCCAAGACCTGATGGGAAAAGAAGATTTTGTATAAATGCTACAGTATTAGAGTTTGTACCACGAGCAGATATCAAATAACTAATCTAAATCAAGAGTAAACTCGATAAATAAGCTTGCTCTTGATACTTATTTAATTCTTTTGGTAAAAAAGGTTCATTTGCTTTTGTGTATTTAGTAATTGCTTGAGATGTAATAAAGTTGACTTCGCAAACAGAGTTTAATTGTATAATAGCCTCTGATTTAAAAGTGATTGCACCTCCAGCAAAGGTTCCTTTTTTGGCACGCTTTTTTAATGCGATTTTTTCTATTTTATTTTCACTTAAAAAAGACTCTATCTCATTTTTATATTTTATGAGAGAAGTTATATCTTCATCATTTCCCAAAACTATTTTTTTTGTTTTGGTTTCTATGAAATTTATTTTATCATTTAAATGTTCTATTACAGATACAATTGCGTTATTTGATTTGAGTTCTATCCCACATATTTTCATTTTAATGCCCTTGGTATTTCTCTATCTTCTAATAAATCAAATTCTATTTTATTTTTATGTAAAGTATTTTCATTGATGTACAAACTTGTACAAAGAAATACAATGAAAATTATAGATAATATTTCTACCATTTTAATTTCCTATTAGTTTTTTATAATAAGAGTTTAACAGTTAAATTTAGCAAAAAGAAAAAAGATGGCATATTGTCATTTTATTTATATATCAAAATTTAGTAAAGAAAATTTTGATATACTCCGTTTTTAAATAGAAGGAATAGATATGTCGGCATCTACTGCAAACAATACAAATATAATTAACGTAATAAAAAGTAAAATAAATTTAGATATAAAATATATAAAAAATATAATTGAGTTACTTGAAGATGGAAGTACGATAGCGTTTATAGCTCGATATAGAAAAGACATCACTGGAAATGCTAGCGATGAAACTCTTTTGAAATTTCAAGAGATATATGAATATAGTCAAAAACTTTTAAAAAGAAAAGAAAATATAACAAATATTTTAAAAGAAAAAGATAATTTAAATGATAAGCTTATAAAACTTATTAGTGAAGCGGATACTTTACGAATTTTAGAAGATATTTATGAACCATATAAAGGGACTAAAAATACACGAGCTGATGATGCTGTTAAAAATGGTTTAGAAAACTTAGCAAATATAATTTCTACTATGAAATACACTACACACGAAATAGAACAAAAAGCAAAAAACTTTTTAAATAAAAATGTTAAAACAATTGATGATGCTATAAATGGTGCAAAAGATATTATTGCTTTACGGTACTCTCAAGAACTCAAAACAAAAGAGGGTGTACGAAAAAACCTTGAAAATCACGCAACTCTTGTAACTAAAAAAACGAAAACTTTTGAAGAAAATGGTTTGTATAAAAATCTTGCTACAGTGAATACAAAAGGAAAATATCTTAAATCTCATCAACTCTTAGCGATACTTCGAGCTGTAAATGAAAAACAAATATCTTTAAAAGTAGTTGCAGATGAAGAGTTTATAATAAATGGTATAAAACAGTATCGTATACCAAATCATGCGCAAAGTTCAAAAGCATATGTGGAAGATGCATATATAGATGGATTAAAAAGATTATTACTTCCTTGTTTAAAAAGAGAACTGCTTTCAAGTTTAAAACAAAAAGCAAGTGATGAAGCTATTGACCTTTTTGGTAAAAACTTAACAGAATTACTTATCACTCCACCATTAGTAAATCAAGTGATTTTAGGGATGGATCCTGGGTTTCGAACTGGATGTAAGTTAGCTGTAATAGATGATAATGGTAACTACGTAGACTCAAATGTGATATATTTACTGAGTGATAATAATATTAAAACATCATCAAAAATAGTATTAGATTTAATTAAAAAGTACAATATAACTGCTATTGCAATAGGAAATGGAACAGCTTCAAAAGAGACAGCTAGTTTTATAAATGATTTAAAAAAAGAAAATAATTTAGAGTTAAATTATGCGGTTGTAAGTGAAATAGGGGCTTCAGTTTATTCAGCTTCAAAAATAGCACAAGAAGAGTATCCAAATCTTGACGTTACGATTAGAGGAGCTATCTCTATAGCTGCAAGACTTCGAGATCCTATGTCAGCGTTAGTAAAAATAGATCCAAAATCACTAGGTATTGGTCAGTACCAGCACGATGTCGATCAAAAAAATCTTACTACAAAACTAAATACTACTACCTTTACTTTGGTAAATAAAATTGGTGTAGATATAAACTCTGCTTCATATAAACTTTTATCTTATGTATCTGGAATAAGTGAAAAATTAGCCAAAAATATCACTGACTTTAGAAAAGACATAGGTGAATTTAAAAGTAAAAAACAACTCCTAAAAGTAAAAGGAATTGGTGCTAAAGCTTACGAGCAAAGTGTAGGATTTTTACGAATTAAAGATGGGGAAAGTTTCTTGGATAATAGTGGAATACATCCTGAAAATTATGATGTAGCTAAGTATCTAAAAGAAAAATGTGATTTAAATACTATAGAGAATAGTGCATTAAAAGATTTATCAGTGAAGTTTAACTGTGGATTAGAGAGTTTAAAAGATATTATTGTTGAGCTTAAAAAACCGGGATATGACATCAGAGATGAACTTGAACAAATCTCTTTTTGTGAAGATATTAAAAGTATCGATGAGTTAAAAATAGGTGATAGTGTCAATGGTGTAGTTAGAAATATTACAGATTTTGGAGCTTTCATTGACATAGGTTTAAAAAATGATGCGATGCTTCATATCTCTCAATACTCTCATAAAAGAATATCTCATTTAATGGATGTATTAAGTATAAACCAACAACTTAAAAATATCAAAATACAAAATATTGATATTGAAAAAAATAAAATATCATTGACTATGTTAGATTAAAAGTTAAAGATATGATGCTGGTAGTATTTTTTTAGAGCAAAATAATTTTTCAAATGGTATACTTCCAAATAAAATTAATTTTGCAGTTAATAGATTTTTAAAATATGCAAATAAGAGAAATATAAAACAATTGAGTTTTTGCAAAAGAACTTAGTAAAGGTAAAAAATGAATAAAAAGAAAGTTCTTGTAGGAATGTCTGGTGGTGTTGATTCTTCTGTTACTGCATTACTATTAAAACAACAAGGTTATGATGTAACTGGCTTATTTATGCGAAACTGGGAATATGGAATCGAAGGTAGTCAATGCCCTAATCGTATAGAATTTGAAGATGCAAAAAAAGTAGGTGAACTTTTAGGAATAGAAGTAAAAGGTATAGATTTTGTTGAAGAATACAGAACTAAAGTATTTGATGTATTTTTAGAAGGTTTAAAAAAAGGGCTTACTCCTAATCCTGATATTCTTTGTAATCGTGAGATTAAATTTAATGTATTTTTAAATGAAGCAAAAAAGATGGGTATTGATACAATAGCAATGGGACACTATGCAAAAGTAGATAAAGTAAACGATACTTATGTTTTGGGTACGCCTAAAGATGATACAAAAGATCAGACTTATTTTTTACATGCACTTTCAAGTGAACAATTATCACATGCTATGTTTCCTCTTGCTGATTTAACTAAAAAAGAAGTGAGAGAGATAGCTAAAGAACATAATTTAGCAGTAAGTGATAAAAAAGATAGTACTGGAATATGTTTTATAGGTAAACAAAAATTTGATGAATTTATCACAAAACATTTAGAATCTTTACCTGGAGATATTATTGATGATTCTGGAAAAGTATTAGGGACACATAAAGGTCTTATTTGTTATACGATGGGTCAGCGAAAAGGTATTGGTCTTGGAGGTATTGTTCAAAATGAAACATCTAAGAGTGTACATAATCCATGGTATGTGGCGAATAAAAACGTAAAAGACAATACATTAACAATTGTACAAGATCACAATCATCCTTTACTTGTAAGTAAAAATGTTGAAGCTAGTCATATGCACTGGGTATTAGAAAAAGCCCCTAAAGTTGGTGATAAATTGATGGGACAAGTACGTTATCGTCAAAAGAAAGTTACTTGTACTGTAGTATCTGCTGATAATGATAAAGTTCAAGTAAAATTTGATAGTGATCAAAGAGCTGTAACTTTAGGTCAAAGTCTTGTTTTATATGATGGTGAGTATTGTCTAGGTGGCGGATTTATTAGTAATTATTCTTAATTCAAAATATACAATAATAGTTTAATGCAAATAACAAAAGAAGATATCAAACACAATGTAGAATCAGGAGCTTATAATAGCGGATATCACTATTTTAAAGATGGTGATGTCGAAGGTTATGAAATCTTTGAAGCTCACGATGATTTTGTTAGTTTAACGAGCACTGTGAAAGGTGGTACTGTATTTGAACAAGATATAGATATATCTGTTACAAAGAAAAAGGTTACGATTGCTGGTAACTGTACTTGCGCTATAAAAACAAATTGTAAACATGTCGTAGCTGTTTGTTTACAATATATAAATGATAGAAAAACTGAAAATCCAAATACTAAGTTTGATAAATGGATGCAAACTATCTCTTCAAATGAAACTACAAAAAAATTTACAGTAAATCAATCTGAACCCTTTATTACATATAGACTATTTGCAAAAGATACCAGAACCGATACAAATGATTTAAAGTTTTATCTTTGTAGATATTTAAAAAGTGGAGTACTGAAACAAGGAACACTTTTAAATAGTGATAAATATCTTTTTAGTACTTTACATGATATTTCAAAATTTGAAGATGATAAAAAGATAGTAGACTTATGTGGTGGATTTTTTCAAAAGTATGGAAATAAAACGACAAAACTTGAAGGAGCTTTAGGTTATATCCTTATTGATGAGTTGATACAAACTAAAAGATGTTTTTTTGATGATTTTCCTGCACCTTTAGTTTTTGAAAATGAGAGTATAAAGTTAGATTTTTCTTGGAAAAAAAGTGATGAACACTATAAACTTGTTTTGGAAAATAGTGATGATTTTCAACTACTATTTACGCAACCCTCTTTAGTAATAGATAAAAAAAATAATACTATTCAAAAACTTGATACACAAATGAAAAGCCAGTTTTTAGAACAACTACTTGATGCTCCTATTATCCCTAAAGATAAAGTAATAGATGTTTGTAATATGATAGAAAAAAATACAAACTTTACTCCTTTTAGTTCACCTATTGAAATAGAACGAAATGATATCGAAGTGATACCTACAATCAAGATATCAAAAGATGAAATAAATGAGTGGTTTAAACTCTCATTTAATATCGAGTTTGATGGAAAAGTATTTCCTATTGCTCCTCTTGTTAGTGGTATTATCGAACAGTTTGATGATCTCAAAAAACTACCTCCAAAAATAAATATCAAAATAGAAGATAATAGTTATGTCACTATTGATGCAACTTTACTCAAACCTATTTTAAATACTATTATTGCTTTAAATAATAAAAAAGATGAAGAGCAAAATATCGTTATATCTAGTACAGAAGCACATTTAATAGAAAATATGGATGGCGTGTCATTTAAAGGTGATATTGAACTCATAAAGTTATCCCAAAAACTAAAGAACTTTGATGGAATTGCGTCAGTTAAAACTCCAGAGTGTATGACGGCAGTTTTGCGAGACTATCAACAAGATGGTATAAACTGGTTAAACTTTTTATATGAGCATAAATTTGGTGGAATATTAGCTGATGATATGGGTTTAGGAAAAACTATACAGACGCTTACTCATCTCTCACGTTTAAAAGAAAATGGATCGTTAACAAAACCATCTTTAATTGTGATGCCAACTTCACTTATCGCAAACTGGAAAAATGAAGTCAAAAAGTTCACTCCAAATTTATCTGTATTGTCTTTACATGGAAGTGACAGAGATAAAAACTTTAAAAAAATGCATGAATATGATATCTTACTTACAACGTATCCTTTGATTGTAAGAGATAAAGAGAAGTTTGATAAAGAGGATTTTCTATATATCATTTTGGATGAAGCACAAAAGATAAAAAATCATAAAACTAAAATGACTCAAGCAGTGAAAGAGTTAAAGAGTGAATATCGTCTTGCTTTAAGTGGTACACCTATAGAGAATCATTTAGGGGAACTATGGAGTATTTTTGATTTTTTAATGCCAAACTTTTTAGACACATTAACTTTTTTTAAAAACTATTACCAAAACCCAATAGAAAAAGAAAATGATTTTTCTAGACAAAAACTTTTAAACAAACGGGTAAAACCTTTTATTATACGGCGTACAAAAGAAAAAGTTGCTCATGAGTTACCCGAGAAATCTATCATAGTAAAATACACACAGTTTGAAGCAAAACAGTCAAAACTCTATGAGTCTATACGCGTAACGATGGAGAAAAAAGTGAGAGAAGCTGTATCAAATAAAGGGATAGGATCATCACATATCACGATACTTGATGCTCTTTTAAAACTACGACAAGTATGTTGTGATCCAAGTTTAGTAAAACTCGAAGACGCTCTTAAAGTAGAAGAATCGGCAAAACTAGAACTCTTTTTAGATCTTGTTGATGAACTTTTAAGTGAAGGAAGAAAAATACTTGTATTTTCACAGTTTACATCGATGCTAAAAATCATAGAAGATAAAATAATAGAAAGAGAAATCAGATATACAAAACTCACTGGATCAACAGTCAATAGAGAAGAAGCTGTAAATAAGTTTACAAGTGGAAAAGCTGATATGTTTCTTATCTCTTTAAAAGCAGGGGGAGTAGGACTAAATTTAGTTGAAGCTGATACAGTAATCCACTATGACCCATGGTGGAATCCAGCAGTAGAAAACCAAGCAACAGATAGAGCCTATAGAATAGGGCAGAAAAAAGCTGTTTTTGTTTATAAACTTATAGTAGAAAATACTATAGAGCAAAAAATATTAGAGTTACAAGAGAAAAAGAAAGTTTTACAAGATGGAATTTTCGATGAAAATAAACAACAAGAAGATACGAAGTTTACTGGTGATGAATTATTAGAGTTATTGAAATAGTAAAGGATTAGATTTGACAATAAAAAATGAATGTGATATAATTTATCAGAAACACGAAAATCTCAATCCCTAAGAATTAGTTACTCTTTGGGTATTGGAGTTTAAAAAGGTAAGGTTATTTATAACCTTGCCTTTTTTTATGATGGGTGGTATCTGGAAATGGGTAAAGGGAACTCCTAAAAGGAGGTTTTCGTGTCGAGATTATTAGTAATCTTCGTAGTGGTTTGTATTATACTTGTAGTACCACTTTTCTAAAAACTACTGGGGAATTAACTACTCCCCTCTCTATCTAATACTTTCCTAAAGTTAATGTTACTTGATCTAATTCGTTAGATTTTTTATCGACAGCTTGGATAAGAACACTATACGTATTTCCTTTTCCACCAGAACAAGGAGCTAAATAAGCACCTTGTGTTTTTCCATACTTTGTACCACGATGTTGTACAACTGATGTGAAATCTTCTGGTAAATCAAATGTTTCCCCTTGAACTGTAGGGATAATTACTTTATATGTTTCATCTTCTAATGTATAACTCAAAATACCATGTCCACCATTTCTCATACCTTTAAATGTTTCATCTGTAAAAGTTAAGATAATATCTTGTGTACCTTTTGGTATATTTCTTAGTACGATTTCGGGAGTACTTCCTGCTTCTGTGTTATAGTTTGAACATACAGCTTCTTCTGGAACCATTTCCCCATTCCAAGTTTTTGGATCTGCAAAATCCGCAGTCATATTTGCTGCACTTAAACTGATAGTTGTAAGTGTTGTAAGAGTTGCAATACTGAATAATAATCTTTTCATGATATTCCTTAGTAATCAAAATGTAGTTAAATAAGTATATCTCGAATCTTTTAAATAAACACTTAGAATAATTATTTAGTTAAATATGCTATACTATTGCTATTAATGAAAAGGAAAAAATATTGGATTATCAAAATATATTAATGGAGATAGAAGAGGAGATACAACCTCTTTTAACTGAAGGTTCTGTGGCTAACTATATACCAGCATTAGCTAAAGTAGATCCTTATCAATTTGCTATGACATTAACTTTATTTGATGGTACTACATATAGTGTGGGGTGTAGTGATACAAAGTTTTCTATACAAAGTATCTCCAAAGTTTTTTCTTTTACAAAATCTTTGAGTCTGTATGGTAAAAAGATATATGATAGAGTAGGGAAAGAACCATCAGGAAATGCTTTTAACTCACTAGTGCAGTTAGAATATGAAAATGGAATCCCTCGAAATCCATTTATAAATGCTGGTGCTATTGCTGTGACTGATTCTTTATATAGTTACTATAAAAATGATCACGATACTTTTAATAATATTTTACAGTTTATAAAAGACACCTCAAATAATTTTGAATTAGATTACAATGATGAGGTTTGGAAATCAGAATATGAATGTGGATATAGAAATATATCTTTGGCAAATTTGATGAAAAGTTTTGGTAATTTTGAAAATGAAATAGACCCAGTAATAAAAACATATTTTAAACAATGCTCTATTGAGATGAATACTTTTGAACTCTCTCGAGCTATGTTATTTTTGGCAAATCATGGTGTAGACCCTATTACACAAAAAAGATTTGTAACTCAAAGTCAAGCAAAACGTATAAATGCATTGATGCTTACGTGTGGGCACTATGATGCTTCTGGTGAGTTTGCTTTTCATGTTGGACTTCCTGGAAAAAGTGGAGTAGGTGGCGGAATCGTTGCTGTTGTACCTGATGTTATGAGTATCTCTGTTTTTTCACCAGGACTAAATAGCTGGGGAAATTCTTTGGTTGGAACAAAAGCTTTAGAGTTGTTTACTACAAAAACTTCTCACTCTATATTTTAAAAGGTAAATAGATAAATGGAAAAAAAATATATTTTATTTGACAATGATGGTGTTTTAGTAGAAACAGAAGTTTGGTACTATGAAGCTAGTAAACGAGCACTTAAAGAGTTTTTTGATGTTGATATTGAGTTTGATGACTATATGGATATGATGACCGCAGGAAATGGTGTATGGGTTGCAGCTGTAAATGCAAGTGATGAAGAGAAAACAATTGCTAGAAATCAAAGAGATGTTTATTATCAAGAGTATTTACGTACAGAAGATATTGATATAGAAAATATACATGCCATTTTAACAGAACTAAAGAAAAAATATAAGATGGGGATTGTAACAACATCACGAAGAGTTGATTTTGAAATAATTCATAAAAATCGTGGAATAGTTGAGTTTATGGAGTTTGTTTTATGCGTGGAAGATTATCCTAAATCTAAGCCACATCCTGATCCTTATTTAAAAGGAATGGAACTGTTTAATGCAAGTAAAGATGAAACAATTATTATTGAGGATTCAGAACGTGGATTAATCTCTGCAAATAGAGCAGAAATCGATTGTGTTATTGTGTATAATGAATTTACAAAGACACAAAATTTTTCTAAAGCAACATATAAAATTGATACTTTAAGTGAACTCCATAGTCTATTAAAGTAAAATATATCTTACCAAAAAAATAAGAGAGGCTAAATGAAGATACTAGTATTAGAAAATGATCAAAATTTTCAAAGTGAATTAAAAGAATATTTAGTGAATTTAGGACACCATTGTGTAGCATGTTGTTATAAACAAGATGCGAAACATTATTTAGTAGATACAGTATATGATTTATTGATATTAAATATAGATAAAGAAACACAAGATGGTCTTGAATTATATGCGGATCTAAAAGTAGAAAATTTTACTACACCAGTGATGTTTACAAGTATATTAACAGATATAGAGACTATATCAAAAGCTTATGATATAGGCGGTAGTGAGTATATAAAAAAACCTTTTCATCTAAAAGAGTTAGGGTATAGGTTGCAAAAATTATCTTATGAAATAGAAAATATAAAAAGAGAACATATTTTACTCAGTCCACACTATAGTTATATTAAAAAAGAAAATAAACTATTGTATAAAAATTTAGTGCAACCACTTACAAAAAAACAGTTTCATATCATTGAATGTTTATGTAAAAATATCGGTACTATTATTAGTTTTGATTTATTTAGAGAGTATGCTTGGGGATCAGATTTAGTAAGTGATGCTACTATACGAACGGAACTTAGTCGATTACGAAAAGTATTAAAAGAAGATTTTATTCAAAACTATAAGGGTATAGGATATAAAGTCGACAGATATGTTAAAGCACCTAAATAGTTAAGGTGTGTTTTTTGTTAAGATTCTAAAAGATTCATCTCATCTAAGATGTTTTTTAAATCTTGCATTCCACTCTCAAGTTTAATAACAATCTCTTGTTCTATTGCTTCTATAGTTGTATTTTTCTCAATATCAATATTTAATTGTAAAGCCTGTTCTTTTCTCATATGTAACTCTAAATTTTCATTTATTAATGTCTCAGACAAAACTTTCCTTATTTAAAAATTGGATTGAAATAATAGGATAATAACCTTAATATAACTTTTTTAATATATATTGAAAGTAACAAAAATAATTAATTTTCAATTCAGAAAGTATGCTATACTATATATTAATTAAAGGATATTTTATGTTTAATCAAATGACAATCAAATTAAAGCTTATTATTTTAACAGTTATAACAGCTCTAGGGTTTATTATCCTTATTGGATTAACTCAAAAATCTATTCATACTATGCATGAAATAGGTGTGGCAAATGGGCTAGTGCAACATCTTGATGTAGAAGTTTTAGAGTTAAGAAAACACGAAAAAGATTTTTTAGCAAGAAAAGATATGAAATATCTTGATAAGTTTAATAAAACAATGAAAAGTGTTTATAAAACTGAAAAAGAGATAGAAAATATATCAGATGCTGAAGGGATAGAGTTATCTGATTTACCCGTATTTTTTAAAGCAGTTAAATCTTATGACCAAAAGTTTCAAGAGCTTGTAAAAGAACAGCAAGTTATAGGATTAAATCCTAAAGATGGATTGTATGGTTCTTTACGATCTAGTGTTCATAAAGTGCAAGATTTTGCAAAAAGTAATGGTGATATGACTGTTTTAGCAATGGTATACGACTTGAGAAAACAAGAAAAAGATTTTATGCTTAGACGAGATTTAAAATATATAGATAAATTTAATTCAAAACTAAACAAGCTATTATTAATGTCTTTACCTCAAAATGCAATCAATAATTTAAAAGAATATAGACAAAATTTTTTAGCTCTCGTAGAAGCAGAAAAAAAGATGGGTTTAAATAGTAAATTGGGAATTTTAGGTGATATGAGAGCTACTGTACATACGACAGCAGATTCTATGCATAGTATGGAAGATGCTATGACAACTCTTTTAGATGACATTACAGATGAAGTAATAATCATAAGTTTAAGTACAGCAGTTATTATTATGATTATTATTGTAGGGATGATTTTTTTAATTGCAAAAAATATCTCATCATCAATTTCTACTTTTCAAGTAGGATTAATAGGGTTCTTTGACTATTTAAATAGAAAGTCTACAACTGTAAAAGACCTACATTCTCAAAGTAAAGATGAGATAGGGATGATGGCTGATGTTGTAAATGAAAATATTAAATTAACTAAAAAAGCTATAGATGAAGATAGAGACACTATTGATAAAGCGATTATGATTCTTGCTGAATTTGAGCAAGGAGATTTATCTCAAAGATTAGATGTAACGAGTTCAAACCCATCATTACAAGAATTAACAAATCTGTTAAATCAAATGGGTACAAAAATGGAATCAAATATAAATTCTGTTTTACATGTTTTAGATCAATACACTAACTATAATTATATTAATAGTGTAGAACAAAGTGATATAAAAGAACATTTCTTGAGATTATCAGAAGGTGTAAATACTTTAGGGAAATCAATTAGTGAGATGTTAGTTGAAAATAAATCAAATGGATTAACATTGGATGCAAGTAGTGATGTCCTTTTAAAAAATGTTGATATATTAAATAGAAATTCAAATCAAGCAGCAGCAGCTATTGAAGAAACAGCAGCTGCATTAGAGGAAGTAACTGGCAATATCTCAAGTACAACTTCAAATGTTGTATCTATGGCTAATCATGCAACAGAAGTGACTCAGTCTGCAAAAATAGGTCAAGAGTTAGCAACAGAAACTACTGAGGCTATGGATGATATAAATGAGCAAGTAACTTCTATTAGTGAAGCTATTAAAGTTATCGATCAGATTGCATTTCAAACAAATATTCTTTCTTTAAATGCAGCTGTTGAAGCAGCAACTGCAGGTGAGGCTGGAAAAGGTTTTGCTGTTGTTGCACAAGAGGTTAGAAATCTAGCTGCACGTTCTGCAGAAGCTGCAAATGAGATTAAGACATTGGTTGAAAATGCAAATACAAAAGCAAATCATGGTAAAAAAATAGCAGATAAAATGATCGATGGATATGCCACTTTAAATAATTCGATATCTAAAACAATTGAACTTATATCAGATATCGAAACAGCATCAAAAGAACAACAATCAGGAATTGTACAAATAAATGATTCTATTAACTCTTTAGATAAACAAACACAAGAAAATGCGAGTATAGCTTCATAAGCACATGATGTAGCGGTTCAAACAGATAAAATAGCTAAATTAGTGGTAAGTGATGCAGATGAAAAAGAGTTTATAGGAAAAGATAGTGTAATAGCAAAAGATGTTTCATCTCATACAACACATACTTCTGAACCAATAGAAAAAAAGGTAAGTTTAGCACCTAAAAAAGAAAAAAAAGAATCACTAAAAACTCCAATAAAACCTATCTCTTCAAATAGTTCAGATGATGAGTGGGCAAGCTTTTAATAGCTTGTCTTCTGTCATCTAACAAAAACACTACAAATTATCACATAACTTATTTTTGTTATATATCTTAATTTTACATTATAAACTTAATCTAATATTATAACTATAATATAAATTATTATTTCCTTTTCTTTTTAACAAAAATAATGCTAGTATCTACAGATAAAATAAAGGAATATTAAATGAATGATATGACAATTAAAAAGAAACTGATAACAGCGTTTGCTGTAATTGCAATTTTAGTTGCAATACTTGCAGGATACAGTAATTTTGGTGTATCAAAATCTGCTGATGGTTTTACAAGTTACAGAGAGATGGCAAAAGATAGTGTACTTGCAGGTCGTGTTCAAGCAAATATGCTGATGGTAAGAATGAATGTAAAAGATTATCTTAAAACTCCAGTTCAAAAAGAGATTGATGAATTTGAGGGATATTATAAAAAAACAGATACTTTTATCAACGAAGCATTAGTTGAGATTCAAAAACCATCGCGAGCTCCAATGGTAAAAGAGATATCTGATAAATTTCACGCATATCATGGGCATTTTTATGAAGTTGTAGAACTTTTTAAAAAAAGAAATGATGTTGTAAATAATAATTTAGATATCAATGGTAAAAAAATAGAACAACTATTATCTGCTGTTATGAAAAGTTCTCATAAAGATGGTGATGATGTAGCTTCATATGATGTGGCACTTTCAGTAAGATCACTTTTACTGGCACGTCTTTATACTTCAAAATATCTTGCTTCAAATAAATTAGAACATGCAAGAAGAGTTGATAAAGAGTTTTCAGATCTTCAACATGAAATTAAAGTTTTACAAGGTGAGATAGAAAATCCAAAAAGACAAAATCAGTTAGCGCAAGCAGTAAAATTAATTGATAGATACAGAAATGGTGTTAAAAGTATTGTAACAATTATCAGAGATAGAAACGTAATCATCAACGAGAAGTTAAATAAAATTGGTCCTAACATTGCAAAACTATCTGAAGATGTAAAACTTTCAATCAAAAAAGATCAAGATACAATCGGACCTGAAGTAGCTGAACTAAATAGTAGTTTACTTACCGTTACTCCTCTTATTGCAATTGTTGTTCTTCTTTTAGTTCTAGTTATGGGATTTATTATTCCAAAAACAATTGCTACACAAATAGAAGAGTTCCAAAAAGGACTACTAAACTTCTTTAGCTTTTTAAATAAAGAAACTACAACAGTGTCACCTATCAATATTGATTCAAAAGATGAAATAGGAACGATGTCAAAAGTAGTAAATGAAAATATTGAAAAAATAAGAACAGGTATAGTAAAAGATGAAGAATTTGTTTCAGATGTAGCAAGATTTATAAATGAACTAAAATCTGGAAATATGCTTGCAACAATAGAAAAAGACTCAGATACTCAAACGTTAATAGAATTAAAAAAACTATTAATAGAATTACAAGATTATTTAGAGCATACGATAGCGAGAGATTTAAATACACTTTTAAGTATTTTAGATAAGTTTAGTAACTATGATTATACTCCTCGATTTGAAAATGCTTACGGTAAAGTGGCTGTTGGTATCAATACATTGGGTGATGCGATCACTAAAATGTTAATTGAAAATAAATCAAATGGATTGACATTAGGTACAAGTAGTAATACTCTTTTAACAAATGTTGATCTTTTAAATGCAAATTCAAATCAAGCAGCCGCAGCACTAGAAGAAACATCAGCTGCACTAGAGGAGATGACAAGTAGTATCTCTTCTAACACAGAAAATGTTATCAAAATGGCAGGTTTTGCAAATGAATTAACTACTTCAGCACAAGAGGGACAAACGCTTGCTACTGAAACAACAGATTCTATGGATGAGATTAATGTTCAAGTAACAGCAATTAGTGAAGCTATTAAAGTTATTGATCAAATTGCATTTCAGACAAATATTCTTTCACTTAATGCTGCTGTTGAAGCTGCTACTGCTGGTGAAGCTGGAAAAGGGTTTGCTGTTGTTGCACAAGAGGTTAGAAATCTAGCTGCGCGTTCTGCTGAAGCTGCAAATGAGATTAAGTCTTTAGTTGAAAATGCGACTCAAAAAGCCAATAATGGTAAAGTTATTGCAGATAAAATGATACATGGCTATACAGGATTAAGTGATAATATTTCTAAAACATTAGACTTAATCACCGATGTAGAATCTGCTTCTAAAGAACAGGCAACTGGAATTGTACAAATCAATGATGCAATAACATCACTTGATAAACAAACACAAGAAAATGCTTCTATAGCATCTCAAACACAAACTGTAGCAGTTCAAACAGACGATATTGCAAAACTTGTTGTTGCAGATGCAAATGAAAAAGAGTTTACAGGTAAAGATAATGTAAAAGCAAAAGAAACTTCTACATCTACAGCAATTGTATCGAAACCAGCAGAAACAAAAACAAAAATAAATAATACACCTAAAAAAACAAACAAAGAATCACCAAAAACTACAATGACACCTGTAACTTCAAATAGTTCAGATGATGAGTGGGCAAGCTTTTAATAGCTTGTTTTTATTATTAGCATAGAGTTTTATAGCTCTATGGTAATAGCTTTTTTAAAACAACTTCTTAACTTTACAAATTTTGGATATGTTAATTCTTCGTCCTTTTTTGCATTATATATACTTCGAAAATCAGTTATAGACTGACTATAAAAACCTTTAATTATAGATTCTGCGGATTTAACCCACTGCTTTACTTCATCACTTGTGATAATTTCATTTTGTTTACTTTTATCAAACTCTATTAACTGAGTGATATAATCTCCTAAGGTATTAATTTCAGTAATTTTATCTATTCGATAGCTTTCATTCATCCCTCTATTCATTCTCATAGTTGCTTGATTCTGATTAACTCCAAAATTATTATCATTGTTTGTCATATTATTCCTTTTGATATTTGCTATACTAATATATGAAAATTATACTCAAATAATAGAGAAATTAAAAGATCTAGCTTAATAAATTAATAGATAAGATAAAGCACTAATTCCTTCAATGACTCTTAATAAATTTTAATTAAATGTATTAATAGGTATTATTACGATTCAAAGAAAAATATACTTATTATTATAAAGGATTAAAATGAAAAATAATATAAATGCAATCATTGCTGGAATTATAGGCTTTGGTATAGGAATGCTAGTGCTTTGCATATTTCTTGGATTTTCAGACACAACACTTAATGCATTAAAAGCAAGTTCTATTATCTTTGTTGGTATTTCATTACTGTTTGCTTTGTTTCAGTACCGAAATTCTAATCAATGGAATAAAAAGCAACTAGCAACAATAAGATTACATGAAAGTGAAAAAAATATTAAATCTGCCATTGCTGCATTACATTCATCACTAGACATAATTAACAGAGATCCTGATAATCCATATGAAGCATATGAAATACATAATGAAATGGGTATATTTTTAAAAGATGGTAAGTTTATTTTTCATGGTGAACACAAAGATTGTCATATAAAACAACTTCCTGAAGATGATGAACAACAGGTAAATCACAAAAATGAATTTGATAAAGATGTAAAAGGTTCAACAGTTAGAGATAATATTGTTGCTTTGTTAAATGAATATGAATATCTGGCATTAAATGTAAATTGTGGAATTTTTGATAAAGATACTGTTCTTAAATTGATAGATATTAAGATAGTGAGAACATACAAGAAGTTTGAAAAATATATAAACCATTTAAGAATAGACCACAAATATGGAGATACTATTTATATAGAGCTTGATATATTAGCAAATGAAATTATGAGAAATAAAAACATTAAGTAAGTTAACGTGCTTAAACTATGTTTAAAGATATATAATATAGAATACAATCTATAAGGAAAAAAAAGGATTAGATATGACAAAAAATATAAACACTACAATAAATGGATGGCCTGATTTATAATCAGTATTCAACAATAAAGCATCAGATAAAGAAAGCCTTGCCTAGCGAGGCTTTTTTTATGTCTAGTTAAAATCTTTAGAAATTAAGCTGAAAAATAAAAAAATGATAATCATCTATCTCTATCCTTTTATCCTTAATTTTCTAAATGTTGCACTTACGACTTGAATGTATGATCAAAAAGCATACAAAATAGCTAAATTAGTTACGTACTAACATCTCATAATCAAAACACTCACATTTCACAAGCGGTTCCACAACTCAATTGTGGGGGCTAGAGAGAAAGGTTAGTGATATTATTTGATGCTTTTTTAGTTTATATCCCTTAGTTATAGGCTTTGTGGCGATTGTTGTTGTGTTTGCTAAAATGTTACTGCCCTATTATTTTCCCTATCTTCCCTTATTCTCACTAATACAGAAAAAATAAAAGAAATTTACTACATTTTAAAAGCCTATAGATGGCTTATATGCGGTTGTTATTGGTTATTCAATACCATGGAAACATTTAGGAATAAAAAGAGATATTAATGAGGTGTAGAGCGGTTGTAAAAGTGGGGCAATGCAACCGAGTAATGCAACCAATGCAACTTTTAGTAATGCAACCTATATTTTAAAGATACTCACATTTTAAAAGCAAAATAAAATATTTATTATTTAATAACATTTTAAATGCAAATCTTTAAAATTTAGATTTAATAATTAAGATATCATAACTTAATTATTGGATGTCATATACTTCCTTTGTTACAGCATCAACTTTAGCAGATACTTCACCTAATACTTTAGCACCAAATGAGTTAGTACCTCTATATTTCATTACTATTATCATGTGAGGTCTATTTACACCATGATAAACTAATCTATTTGTTGTTTGGACATGCTCAAAAGAATCTGCATCTTTCATTCGACTTTTGATAAATGTAACTAGGCTATTATAGCTGCCATCCCAAGCACTAAAATCTGACAATAGTTCAGCAGTATTATAGTACGTTTTCATACTGTTATTAGGAGTATTAAGATAATCAGAATAACACCAAGTTAATAACTTACTAGTTTTTAAAGTATCATCTTTTCCCCAAACCATTTGTCCTAGACAGTTGTAAAACTTTTGATTATATTTGTCATTCAGGTTTTGTTTTACTACAAAGTTTGTAGATAATTGCTTTAATTGATGTAGTGGTAGTTTTTTGGCTTCTTTTACCGAGTAGTCATCTGTGATTATATCATCATTTTTTGTAGATGAACTAGAAGTAGATATATAAATAATCACTGATATGATAATGACAAATAATATTATCTTGTTAGTTTTTTCCTTTTTGAGGATAGCTTCATCAACTTCAAATATTGCAGTTGACTTTGTCATCCCATTGTCAATATATTCTATGAATTTAAAACCTTTTTTTTCATATTTAGATTTTACTTTTTCTAATTCTTTTTCTCTTTGCTTTTCAGTAAGACCTGATACTGTAATTGTCTTTTTTGCCATAATGTATTTCCTTTGTATTCATATATGTATTATAATCAAAGAAAGTCACAATTTTAGTCACATTTTAAAAGAAAATATTATAGTTTAGAACATTCGACTTGATGTAGTTTTAATTTATCTTCTTTTACTTTTATATTATTATCGTTTTTATAATAGAAACATTTTTGAAATTGTTTATCATTGTTAAATATCATTTTCCAATATGCATCAGGTACAGCTATTTTATTTTTACCTATTCTTTTAGGATTACTAGAATACACAACACCATTAATTACTGTTGCACTTTCAAGTTTTACTGCAATAGTTCTTTCATATCGTTCAGATTTAATCCAAGTTCTTCTATTTACATTTGGAGCTTGTGGAATTACATTTGCCATTGTATAAGTTTTTCTTTGAACTTTTTTATCATAATCAAATGAAGCATCATTTGCTAAGTGTCCTCTATCATAACCAGTCTTTTTATAATCAGCTGATTTACTTCTATATTTATTTGGTATATTCTTTTCAGTATAAAAGCCAGGTCTTTTTTTAATGTTAGTTTTATTTACCAAAGCACCATCTAAAGTATATGCAACATATAAAGCACCTTTATTTTTATAGCTATAACATATTGTATAAACTTGTTTATCTATTATTTGGTCGCAATTGTTTTTATTGATAAAGTCACTTACATTTACTGCCCATAGATTTATACTTATTACTAAACCTAATAAAATACTTTTCATGATTTACCTCTGTATAGTTAATGTTTTCATACCAAGTACTTGTAACGGTACCTGATTGTCACTCGGATTATATGATTTTGTATCATACTCTTTATTGTCACTTTTTATATCTATAGTTCCATTTAGATTAAACTGTAATCTTTTTATTAGAATTTGATCATGAAGTTGAATAGCATAGATACCATCTACTCCATTTTTTTTAGTCTCATCTATGATAACATGATCTCCTGATTGTAAAGTAGGATACATACTATCACCATCTACTTCAATGATCTTTATTTTTTTGATATCTGGAGCAGTCCTAAAAAATGCTTTGTCTAATACAATTTTATCAATTACTTCAATTTCATAATTATATATTCCATCTCCAGCAGCTGCCTTAACATTTAAAACATCTATTTCATAACCGTGGTTATTTGATGAAGTTGTTAATTTTTCATTATTTAAAAACATCTCACCTTTTCCTGTCAATAACCACCATGAATTAATGAGGAATTTTTCCTGTAAGAGTTCTATCTCTTTTGATTTTAACTCTTTAACTTTGCCTCTTTCAATATCTTGGACTCTTGAAAATGGTAAATTTGCTAATTCTGATAAATCTCTTTGAGTATCCATTTTAAGGGCTTTTCTAAGCTTTTTGATTCTTTCTGATAACAATTTTTTTCCTTTTTTACGGAGAATATCCTTTTTTGTCTTGACAAAGAGGAGAAATTCCTTTATACTTCCAACATAATTATTCACACATAAGATAATAATTATACTCCAAAAGAGATAAAAAGGAAGATTTTTAACTCTTTTTGTTCTATTAAAACTTATTGTTAAAAATCCTCCATAGCAAAGTAACTGATGGAAAAGTGAAAGGTTATGTAATCTTAGTGGAACAATGAAATATACATTGGAGGGGCTATCTTAAATGATGGCTAAATATTGAGGTGTGTATAGAGTACCAAGAAAAGAAAAGCTCTAGAACTAAATATAAAATATTTAGTTAAGCCACTTATAGAAATGAAAGGAGACTCTTATCATAAGTTTTATTTTAATTATACTTCCCTGATTATTCATAAGGACAATTGATAAGTGGTTTTATTAAGTATTTTTACTTAAAAGATGAAAGGAATTATATGAAAACTATATCTAAACAATGGCTATTTAAACACTACATAGATCTTAATTGGAATGCTCAAATGTGTGCTGATAAAAGAAAAGTTCCTCTTACTCAAATAAGAGATTTAATAAAGAAGTATGAAATACAAAAATGGAAATGGAAAGCTCATAAGGTATGGAACAAGCCAAAACTTGGAAAAAACTTTTATAAACATGCTCAAAAGATCATGCCACATCGTAAACCAATAATAGCTTTTAGAAAATTATCTACGACGGGACAAGAAATAAATCATGGTACTTATATGAGTATAAATGATTGTGCAAAATCCCTAGGACTAAGAAGAGAGTATATTCGGGATATTTTAAATCCAAATAAAAAAAGATGGAGTACGAAAGGTTGGCACTTTAAACATAAAGAGTTAAATAAAATAGAAGATCAAGAGTTTATTATACATAGAACAAATAAGAAAATAGAAAAAATATTTAAAGGTGTAGCATGAGTGAAGTAAAAAATATAAATTTTAGAGATAAAGAAGATAAATATAAAAATGTAGTGACTCGTATCCGATATGAGTTTGATAAGAGAGGATTTTCTCCTATGTCATATAGTAAGGCATTTGATTTATGTAGATCATCTTTAACAAAAGTATTAAGTGGTGAACTTACAGGTGAAAAGGTGACACCTCGAAGTGGAGCTGCTAGAAAAGTTATTGCTCGACTTAAGGTGGATAATGTTTGGATAGGAAAACTTCCTTGGGAGAAATAAGATGGATAACTTATCATCAAAAGAAATAGCTGAAATTTTAGGAAAAACAAGACAATCTGTTGAAAAAGTCACTAGAAATCTTGATTATAAAAAAGAAAAAAGAGAGGGTGCTACAAAGCCTGTTAAAGTATATAATCCACTTGATTTACCTGATAGTTATATTCATGAATTAAAAGCAAAAGGTATCGAACCTGAAAAAAAAGATACTAACATTTCAAAAGCAAATTTCACACAAATATATCTTTTAGCTACTCCTATAAAACAAAGAGTAGCAATATTAAAATGTAGATTGATTGATTTTTATTTGAAACGAGATGCATCATTGAATCAAAAAGATTGGTTAGCACAAACTTTAAAAAACGACTTAGATTTTGAGGAGCTGGGAACTGTATCAATCAAACAACTTAATGATTGGCTTAGTAAATACAATGTTGCAAAAGCCAAGGGAGCTAATGTAGTTGAATGTTTTATAGATACAAGAGGTGCTAAAAAAGGTGTCAAAGCTTTAGATGAAGTACAACAAGAGACGGCGATACGATATTTTTTAAAATCAAATCGACCTGTCATATCTCAAGTACATAAAAACATGTGTCATACCTATGGTGATACGATGCCTAGTTATGACGTACTTAATAACTTTTATGCTCAATGGAGACATCAAAATCCAATACTGTATGAGTTTAGTAAATCACCTGATGATGCTAAAAATAAACATTTAGCAGCATATGGAAATATGAGTGCTAGATCAAAGTATCGTAATCATCATGTCGAGCTTGATAGTACACCAGCGGATGTGATTTGTTCTGATGGAAAAAGGTATGCAATCTTAGCTGCACTTGATGTAAATACACGAAGAGTTATTTTTCATGTAAGTGAAACATCTAGTTCCTATAGTATCTCACAACTTTTACGAAAGTATATTTTAAAGCTGGGTATTCCTGAGAATGTAGTTATAGATAATGGTAAGGATTACACCTCAAATCATTTTAGAAGTATTTGTTTTAATCTTGGAATCAATATGGATATTGTTCCACCTTTTAGTGGAGAGTGTAAACCTCATGTCGAGCGAGTATTTGGAACTTTATCACGAGAATTATTTGAACAAATCCCTGGTTATATTGGTCACAACGTAGCTCAAAGAGCTGAGATACAAGCTCGTAAATCTTTTGCACATAAGATCATCTCTCAAAGAAAATGGAGAGAAGAACAAAAGCTAAAAACCAAGGAGGAAAAAGATGCATGGCGAGATGCTTGGAAATTTAAAAAAGAAAACTTAGGACTTGAACTCAATATCTTATTGAGTCCTGATGAGTTGCAACTATGGTGTGATAACTGGGCGAATAAGATGTATGAGCAAAGAGTTCATAAAGGTATCAAAGCTAAACCTTTAGATAAATGGAATTCACAAGTAGCACCTGTACAATCTATAGGCGATACTAGAATGTTAGATTTACTTTTAGGTGAAAGTACTATTCGTAAAGTTGGTAAAAAAGGTATCGCTTATGATGGGTGTCAATATGCTCACATGGATCTAATTGAATATTCAGGTAAATCAGTCTTTGTTATGGCTCCTAGTGATTTGGGTTATATTTTGGTTTATGATGAAAATATGCAGTTTATTTGTACAGCTGAAGATTTAGAATTTATGGGTCAAGATAGACAAAAAGTAAAAGGTGCTAGACAAAAATCACTAGCACTTATGCGACAACTTGACAAGATAGTAAAAGCAGCAAGTGAGATAAAAGATACAACTATCATGGATAGAATCGAAGCTGTAAGTGAAGAGATATCTATTCCTACTATTGCTGTTACTAAACATACAAAAATGGTAGATGCATTACTGAAAAGCTCACCAATAATTGAAGCTAAAGATAAGGAAGCTTTAGCAAAATCTAAAAAATACGACTTCAAAAAGAAAGATGAAAACAATCAACCAACAAAAGTATTACCAAGTGGACGACCAATATTTAAAAGTATGTATGACCGCTTTTTATGGGTATTACAAAACAATGTTTGGAATGAGAAAGATGAGATACAAAGTAAAAAACATCCTGAGATGTTTGAATTAGCAAAAAAAGAATTAAAAATATCATAAAGGATAAATAATGAATCATGATTTTATAGAAACTGATAATTATATCAAGTATTTAGGAGTTTTAAAGGAGCTTCAAAATCTACCAAGTCACTCACATAAGATGGCTTTATTTTACGGAAAATTTGGGATTGGAAAAACTTTATCATTAGAAAGATTGGCTTCTTATCAAAATGCAGCATTAGTAAGAACTTTGGGAACTTGGACAATAAAGACTATGTTAGTTGATATATGTACTGCCATAGGTATTGATGAAACTGGTTCTGCATTTGTACTGCAAAAAAGAATTATAGATTCTCTTATTGATGAAGATGAGTTGTTTCCAGATATACCAAAAATTATAATAATAGATGAAGTTGATACTATCCAAACAAGTAAGAATAAAAACCTACTTCTAACTTTACGGGATATACATGATGTATCAAAAATACCTATAATTTTTACAGGTATGGAGCAAAGTGTTAAACATTTTGTTAAAGATGCTCACTATAAAAGTAGATTTGTAAGAATGATAAAAATTTTACCAAACTCAAAAAATGATATATCAAAATACTGTAAAAGTTCAAAGATAAAAATAGACGAAGATTTAGTTGAATATTTTTACAATAAGTATGCAAACTTACGACAGATCAAAACACTTATTATTCGACTTGAAGCGTATTGTGATCTACAAGAGTTTGAAAGTGCAAATGTTGAACTTTTAAAAGCTAGTGAAGTAGAAAAGTAAAATGGTATCTAAAAACAAAACTTTAAATGTTGATCAGAGAGTATGGAGATATATACGGGGTCATAAAAGATTCTTATTTTCCGATGTTTTACTTGTAACTGGGGTTACTCAAGAGTATTTAACTAATTTGATAGATGGGTATGAATCAGAGGAGATTATCAAACTAAAAGATGATTCTAAAGCATTAAGTGAACGAGAATATAAAGTTCTTAAAAAGCTTGATTTAAATGTGGGTGTTATTAAGCATTCTAAAAAAGATTCTAAGAATTATGGTAGACGAGTAGAAGTACATAAAATAGAGCATTTCATAAGTGTAAAAGATTATAGAAAATCTAAAGAGTATCGACAACGAATAAGAGTACTTAAATTACTTCAAAATCAAATAGGTATTGAAAAACTTAAAGAGCTTAGTAATGTTAGTATTACTAGTGTAAGACAAGTTATCAAAGAAAGTTATCCAAATCCCGAAAAAATGATAAATAGAATAGTGAAAAATATGAACTTTGATATAGAAAAGTTAAAACAAGTTAGAACAAATTTAGATGTAAAAGAGTTCGTAAGAAGTTATCAAAATGGAAATAAGAAGTAAGGTACTCAATCTACTTCAACAACAACTAGAAAACAAATCACAAAACAAAATAGCAAAAGAGTTAAAAATAAGTGCATCTGCACTTAGTCAAATAATGACAAATAAATATCCAAATCCTGAAAATATATATCAAAAGATAAAAGAGAAATATGAAGGCATTGTTGAGATTGTTGGAGTAGGTACAAAAAAGAGTGCAAAAGAAGTATTTGATGAATTAATGGAGGAAATCAATGGAACTTAAAATGGTCCTATTTTTATGTGTAGTAGCTGGTGTAGGTGGATATGTGTTATATCCAATCATTCAAAGATATAAACAAAATAGAGGTAAAGCAAAATGGAACGATCAATAGGAAGTACAGGAGTAACAGACATCAATGGTGGCTTTATAGTAAGAATGGGAGCAGTTGCTGCACAAAGAGATGAAGAGCAATTAAAAGACTTACTACATCTATGTGCAAATGCTTTAGGTTTTGTAGTAGTAGAAGATGAAGATATGAAAAAGTTAGTAATGGCAATAGACTCTAACAATGCAGTTCCTCTAAAAACAACAACTAACAATAATATTTATACAGGGAATAACTTATCAACTGAAGATGCTTTAGAGTTAAACAAGAATTTAAAACATTCATAGAGTCCACTTTTTAAGTGGGTTTTATTGAGTGTTTAAATACACCATTCTTGCAAGATAAACAAAATAACATAAGGAGTAAATATGGCAAATAAAGATGAAAATGGTCGTTGGATAAATAAAGATGGAAAAGCTGTCCACGAAGATATGGTACCTGTAGATAAACAACTAGAAGATGAACTCGTTGTTGGTTTAATAGGTGGGGCTTTAGATGTAAGCAAAATTATACGAGAGTATAAAACAAAAGCTTTTGAAGAATGTTATGCATTTAATGATCTACTTAGACAAAAGTATGACATGGAAAGAATCACATCCAAAAGTGGAGCTGTTACATTAAAAAGTTTTGATGGAACTATGGAGGTTCAAATACAAGTTGCGAAGTTGATTACTTTTGATCAGAAACTTGTGTTAGCAAAAGAAAAAATAGATGAGTACCTGGACGAAAAAACAGAACATGCAGATGCTGAGATAAAAACACTTATTACAAGAGTATTTGATGTAAAGAACGGGAAAGTTGATGCTAAACAAATTATGAGTTTAAAGCAGTATCCAATAACTCATGAAAAATGGAAGGTAGCTATGACTATGATTGATGAAGCTACAGAAATAGCTGGTACAAAATCATACATAAGATTTAAACATAGAGAAAATGGTCAAATAGATGGAAGATTAGAACCTATCTTACTTGATATTGCAGCACTAGATGTTATTGAAAAAAAACAAGAGGAACAAATATGAAAGTAGCATTAATAGTAGGACACTCACCAAGTGATCCTGGTGCATCAAATAAAAACTTTGAAGTAGATGAGTTTGGTTTTAATAGTACATTAGCAGATGAGATTAAAAAACGTTTCTTTGAACATAATATGAGTGATGAGATAGAGATAGTTTATCGTGAAACTAACTATGCAGAGTTACCAGATCAAGTGAATGCATTAAATCCTGATTTGATAGTGAGTTTACATTGTAATGCTTTTAATACTCATGTAGGTGGGTGTGAAATGCTTCACTATCATAAAAGTACAAAAGGTAAAGAGATAGCTCGAATCTTTCAAAACAAAATAGTAAATATCATGGATAACAAAGATAGAGGTCTTAAAGCTTGTGATAGTGAAGATAGAGGTGGATATCTACTTAGATATACAAAAGCACCTTGTATCATCGCTGAACCATTTTTTATAGATAACGACGATGAATATTTAGATGCATTAGAGTTAGTAACAAATGGAAAGCTAGTTGATGGGTATTGTGAATCTATAAATGAGGCTTTGAAGTATTTGAGAGAGGTAGAGTAATGAAAATTGGATCTAAAGTTGGAATAATAGAAGAATTTGATTGTGGAATAGTAACTCTTGAAGTAGGTGATACTTTGACTGTTGCTAATTATATTCATAAACAAAAACTATTTTTAAAAGCTAATGGTGTTGCAGATTTGATAGCTATTAAATGTGATGATATTGAAAAGTATATCAAGGTTATAAATGAATACTCTGATCCACTTGCTGAACTTGAAGCTGTAGTATTAGCTCACTATTTAGATAAAGGATATAAATTATTTGAAGAATTAAATCGTGATGATGAAAGTTGGTTTTTTGAGGTTACTACTGAAACAAAATTTAAAGTAAAATCTTTGAATGTCTTTATCTATGTTTTAGATACCCCAATTATGAAAGATAGCTATTATGGTAATGAGTATGAAACAACAAAAGAGATGTTTGATGAAGCAATAAAGTATTTTAGAAAGGTTTCGTGATGGAAGAAAAAATAAAAGTAACACTTACATATCAAAATAGTTTTGATGTACGAGTTGTTTTTAATAAAGATGATGAAACAAAGAAACTATGTCATGCAACTAATGACTTTTGGGGTGGTTCAGAATCTAGGCTTACTGATGCCGAGGATTGCATATATAAATGTGTAACAAGACTTATAGCAGATGAGATTATAAAACTACAAATGAAAACTTCGTTTAATTGTGGTGAAGAATCAGCAATAAAAGCATTTGATGAAGGTATTGAAGGTTTCCCTCCTATTGATGGTAGCTGGGGAATTAAGCTTGAATATTGTGATGATTTTGAACTTAATCATTTAGATGTTGATTATGAAATTAATGCTTAGTAATTGTTGTAATGCATCAATTGTAGATGAAACGGATATATGCAGTCAATGTAACGAACATTGTGAAGGTCAAGTAGTTTCATAGAGTTATGTCACCGACATTGATGTCGGAGACATAGTTTTATTGAGTTTACTAAAAAGTAAATTTATGATAAATAAAATAGATATAGGAGATAAAATATGATACCTTTTTTGGATGAGATTGCACTTACTTCAGAGCAAGTGCATCAAGAAGTAGAGTTTTTAATACAAGACTTTTTACCTAAAAATATGATTACAATGTATTATGCAGATGGTGGAAATGCTAAGACATGGTTAAGCTATGGTGTTGCTGCACACTTATGTAGAAATGAATTAGCAAGGGTAGTTTATTATCTTGATTTAGATAATCCTTTGGTTACTTTAAAAGAGAGAAAAACAGATGAATTACTCATAGAGAGATTTTCTAATCTAAAGTATGTACATAGAAGTGATTTAAAAGAAACACCTCTTGAACTTCTTGAGAAATTGGCACATAAAGATAATTCAAAAGATCATGCCTATAAAGACATGGTTCTTATTATTGATAGTTTTAGAAATACGACCAATATTATGAATAATGAAAAAGCTATGTATATGATGAATTTACTTATGGATATAAGAGAAGCTGGTATGACTATCCTTGGTATTGCTCATTCTAATAAAGATGGTAAAAATTATGAAGGTAGTAATAATATTAAAAACTCTTTAGATGTAATGTTTAAACAAAAGTTACTTCAAAAAGTAATGGGTGAGTATGTTATAGTAAATCTAGAAGCTGAAAAGGAACGAGCTGGAGTGAGAAGCTGTGATTGGAAAATATGTACGCAGACATTAAATATGACACAAGCTGATCCCATTTATTCGAGAATGAATGACTATGAAGAAAGTTTTGTATCTAAAGGTAAAGAGGCACTATTGAAATATCCTGAAGGATTGGGGCAAACACCACTATTAAATCATATAGGCTATGAAAAAACAGATCATACTGCTAGAGCTACTTTAGAAAAGTTTGAGGGCAAGTTCTGGAATAAAGTACAAGAAAAGAAAGGTACTCCTATAACTTATACTTTAATATAGTGCAACCTTTACAACCCTAACAACCACTTAGATAAAGCCTTTTAGTATGGGGTTGCAAGGGTTGTAAAGGTTGCTTCATTACACATATAGTGTAATGAATTCAATTATTAAGAATATAATTTTTAGTAAATAATATATTTCAATCATGGGATTCTCCTTTCAATCTTAGTTCGTAAAAAGTTAAGATTTGATCTTTTTATACGGGAATTGTGGGGGGTGGTAGCTTAAAAAAGCTTTAGAAAATAAGGAAAAATATGACACAAGCTCAACAAAAATATAAAAAGCAACTCATCCAAAAGATACAGATAAATAAGAAAAATGTATTTAGCAATGATGAAGATAGAAAAGAGTTTATACTCTCTAGGTTTGGAGTAAGATCTACAACTAAGATGAGTATAGATCAACTAAAATTACTTTTGGATTTTTGCTATAGAAAAGTGAGTGATATACCACTTTATGAAAAAGTAGAAAACAAAGACAATATAACACCTCTTCAAAAAGAAAAAATACTGATGCTTTGGAAAGAAAAAGCAAATGATAAAAGTGAAGCTGCATTACTAAAGTTTGCTTCACGAGTTACTAACTATAAAACTACACGCCTTGATAATCTACTAAAAGGCAAAGCTACTAAACTTATTATAGCTATAAATAATCTAAATTAAAGATGATATAATACCAATAAAAAAGGTTACGTATGGCTTACAATATATCAATAAAAATTATTTTTAGTTTATTTTTGGGAATAGGACTTTTTGCATTTAGCTTCATGGCTTATCTAACGTTGTATTATTATTTTACGGATTTAAACGAGTTTTATAAAATAGCTCCTGCTACGGCAATACTATTATCAGCACTTATCGCAGCTACCACAATAATTAGAAATGCAAATTATAATGAAGAACTTAGTAGTAAAATAATAGATAAGGATAAAAATAATAAAAAAATATTAATTAAGAGTCATTTAAAGTATTTTATAGCTGAAGCTGATGAACAGATAAATGCATTTAAAAGTATACTTCAATATCTACATGAGATACATGATGGAACATTAAATGTTACTCCCTTTTTATATAATGAAAAGATGAATGAAAACAAAATTATTAAGAACTTAGATTATCTTTTGTCTCCTGATCTACATAAATATTCTGAACAATCAACAATAGATACAATTCTTTTATTTAAGGCACAAGTTTTAGGTATTATGCATGATATACAAGTTATAACAGATGCCTATATTCCAAATAAACAAATAGAAGAAACACGAACTATGCTAAATTCCCACATTAATGCTGTACATGATATGAAACTTAAGTTAATTGTATTACAACAAAAAATTTAATTTGATTAGTAATATGAAATAGGGGTGGAAGAGGACAGTCCTCATACCTATGGGAGTATTTCAACAATCCAGTTGAAGTCCTATCTTAACCATAACTATCCTACTCTTCAATTTATACATACGTGTATGCTTTAGATACCATTCCTATTAGGATTTCAAAATGGCTCAATCTCAATTTTCTTCTTACTAGCTATCCATTGAGGAGTTGACTTCAAGTATTTTATCTTCCGAAATTGTTAAATCCCTCTACAGTTAAGTATCCTTACTTCCTATAATAAAGAGGATGAGTAGGGAAATATATCCAGTCAAGAATCATGAATGAATCCTTTAAAATAATATTTCTCTATAAGAAGAGATTAGCTCACATTTTATCGAAAAGAACTCTTTAAATCAATTCACATAATGTAATCAAATTAAAATAAAAATTGCAAATAGAAATATTTTTTGTTATAATCTCATAAACACATCTTATGAAGGTTTAAATATGTCAGCTAATGAAACATCGGTATCACTTACGAATCTTGATTTCTTTCAAGAGCTATTTGACTTCATAAAACAAGAAGATGCTACATTAAATCAAACTCTTAAAGAGTTCGGTGGATCTAACTATTATATACCTTCATATAAAACAGTTGCTAGAAATGATGAGATAATCGCTGAGTATACTGAGAAAAGAGGTCAAACTAATCTAGCTAAAACACTAGCTAGAAAGTATGATCTTAGTGAACCTCAGATCTATTTGATAACTAAAGAGGTGCGTGAGCCTACACTGTTTCAAACTCTCCTTTAGGATCACTCTTCCTAAATAACCAATTAATATTATCACCAAATACCTTTCCCTCTTCATACTTCATATACAAATCTATATATTGGTTATCTATCTCCTTTGAATAAGGTAAATGTTCAAAAAACTCAAACTTTGACAACAAAGGTAATAGTTTTTCTCTTCCTATCTCACTAAATCCATGATAAAAGAGTAGTTCTAATTCAGGTTTTGAAAATTGTGATCTAAATAAATACGCATATCTATTAGGGTTATTTATTTTTGATTCTTCATGACTATCATTTATGAATTTTAATATTTGATAAATTGTTCCAAAATAGTGACCTATAATGTCCTGATATTCATTGTGAAAATGATTATAGAGTTCTTCATGTATTACAAAATCTTCAACATCTTTTTCTTTTATATACTGCTTAAGTATTTGTAATAGTTTACTATGTGCTTTTCTCCCTGAATAGTTGCCCTTATCGTCTAAATCTATTTCAAATGAACCTATTTTATAGTTTTGTGGAATGTCTATTGTTTTAAAGCTCATTCGTGTAGTATCAGGAACAGACCTTTTAGAAAATTCTTTGTGACTTAGTATAAGATTATTTATAATCTCATTATGTAAATTAAGCATATTAAAAAAGGTATTTTCAAAATTTTGTATTTTTATCGATTGACTCTGTTCTTGTTGAGCTGTTGTTGCCTTTGCTATTTCTCCTCTTGTTAATGAGAGTTCATTTCTAGTTAGTTTTAATTCTTCTGATGAAATATTAAGAGCTTTACTTTGAATTTTAATTGTTGCCAAAAGTGCAAAAAGTGCTATTAAAGAAAAAGTTGGATTTAATATTCCTCCAAAAAAATCTCCTAAAGCTCCCATATCTCCTATTGTTTTAAATGGTTCTTTAAGATTTGGTAAAGTGAGTAAATATACAAAAATTACAAAAGTAACTATTGTTATAGCACCTGTTTTATATTCTTTGATAAAATCTAAACTGTTTTCATCTTTTTCATTTTTTACGCCCATTTATATAGTCCTGAAATTTTTTGATTATTATAGCAAAATCTATAGTTTTATATACTCCTCAACAATTTCAATCAACTCATCCTGAACACCATCATATAAACTACCATCATTTTTAATAGGCATAAAAGCTCGTGATTCTATCTTTCCATCTAATGTTCCAAACTGATGAACTAATGCATATGGATATCCATTTGATGTAGCGTTGAGTCCTATTTCTGCTGTATCATTTGAGGAGTCTTTTACTAGTGAGTCTTGCATATCTCCACTTTTAAATAGTATCTTTTGTGGACCACCTTTTTTGATTCTTCCTGTTTGTTTTATTGGACTCCACTTTTTACCATCTGGTGAACTTTGATTCTCAAAACTATCTTCAACTATATTGTAAAGATGATTTGATAGTTCTGCCATAAGTGGAGCAGTATCTTGAGTTTTATCTTTTAATGTATGTAGTGCTTTTTGTATATCACCAATACCTGTAGCTTCTATATTCACTTCCACTTTGACTCCTTTTTATACAATCTCATGGCTCCAGTCTTTTGAAGCGATACTTGGTAATTTATCTTCTTCAATCTTCCAACCTCTTTTTTCTATATCTTTCATACTATGAGCGGTAACTTTACAATGACAACCCCAACCATTTGGAGGATAGTTTGTATTCCACCAAGGATCATCTCTATGCAATATTATGCCGTGCATACTTGCGTGTTTTTCTCTACTATTTTCTAATAGAGCAGATTTATATCTCCAGTATACACTTGTTGGAAGTGCTTTCTTTTGTTTATATCTTCCTACTTGATAAGCTACTCTCATATTGGTTTTATAGATAGTTCTTAATCTTCTTGATCCTATGTTTATAGTTTTTACTTCACCAGTTTTAGGATTGACTATATCTTGCTCTCCCCACCAGCCTTTCTTTTTTAGTGTTGGAACTAACTCTTTTTTAAAGTCTTTGAATGATCTGCCATCTTTTAGTGCTGCATCAATATTTGTAAATATATCTTCTAGTAAATCTTGCTTAGTAATTTTTGCAACTGTAAAAGCTTTTTTATGTGCTGCTCCTATTAATTCATCATAATGAAAACTAAGAATAAGTCCTTTGTTTTGAAGATATTTAATAGCTTCTTTTGGAGATAGATTAAAGTTAAACTCAATCATTGCCATTTTCATTTTCTATTTCTGCTCGACCTAATATTTCACTATTTGCAATATTATTAAACAATATCTCTTGTAAATCTTCTATACTTGTATTTGGATATATTGTTGAAAGTTTGTCTTGCATATCCTCATACGATGTACTGTTTTCAATAATTTCTAATATTTGCTTTTGAAATGTGAGTGGTTTTTTTGTATCAACATTGTTTGATTGCAGTTCCAATTCATCTTGAGGTATATCTTTTGAGAAATGATATAACTTACTATTTGCAATGATTTGTTTTGTATCTTCAATCTTCTCAACTTTGATATTATATTTTTGTTCGATATATTCTTGGGTTGGTTTGTATCCCATATCGTGAATAACTTTATCTCTATCTGCAAGGTCTTTATTTGGATCATCTTTATCTTTTAATTCTCCTGTTAATTCTCCTGCAATATTATTGATCTCTTTAAAGTTTTTTAGTACCTCTTTGATGATTTTATTTACTATATTTTCATCTGCTTTTGCTAGATCTTCTCTAATATCATTATGAACAGTTGCAGCTGCTTGTGAACCACCTTTTACATTTGATGTTAGATTACCACCTAAGATAAGTTGTCTTATTTGATCATCTATATATTCAATAAGTTCTTTATAATTTCCTTTATCTTTTGCAGTTACAATCTCTAATGAATCCTCAGTATCAAGTACAGCTCCATCTCCACCAAGCATATTAAATATCTCATCTGCAAAATCATCTTTGTTACCTTCTGTTTTACCAATAACCCAAGGTGTACCAAACTTCTCAAGTAACTCAACCCAAAACTCTAAAGAAGCATTTTTAAATTCTATTAACCAATATAAAGTATTTAAAATAGGTTTTCCATAGGGTCGTTTTGCTTTGGCTCTGTAGGTTACATATACTGATTTATAAGGAGGTATCTCTTGAATCATTCCATTTGGAAAGTAGCAAAGTTTTTTCCCATCTAAAATAAAATCTTTGTAATCTCTATCTTCTAAAGTTGGATATAAAATATTGTTTTTATTTTCCCAGTTGATCTCAAAAGTATTAAAGCCATAGTAAGGAGTATCTAAAATACAATCTAAAGTATCATAGTTAAAAATACTCTCAAGCTCATCTCTCATATCATCATCTTTACAGTTGATGATAATCTCTTTTTTTAATGTAGCTGCTTTTCTACTTCCTATAGAACTCTCAACAGTTCCATCTCTTAATATCTTTTCTATAGTTTCATCATCAAGCCATGATTCTTGAACTGGTAAATCAAAGATAGATTTTAATATGTCTTTGTTCCCTGAAGTAAGAGCTACATTTTCTCGTTTTTTCTTTTCTTTTTGTTCTTTCTTTTTCTTGCTATTAAACCACATTATCTTCTACCTCTTGTTCTTATATTTGGTCTTGGTCTTTTGTGTCTAGTTCCTCTAGTATTGGTTCTTTTTCCACTACTATTTGCATCTCTTTTAATTCGTCTTAATTTACTCATTCTGTAAACTGCAGATAATGGATCATGTAGATCATCATTTTCAGCTTCAGGAAAATCATCCATCTGATTAAATAGCTCTTTATGCTCACCTACGAAAACAATATCTCCATCATCTATAGGGAACTCTAGCTCACCCATACGATCTTCTTTATTTTCAGTCCAATGAGTAAACTTCATAAGTGGAGCTGGAACATTTTGATTAAAACATTCATCTTTAATCCAATCTCTAAGCATATAAAAACCACCATTCTTATCACCACCTAGCATATATACTTTTGTTTCTTTAAGCATATTTACTACTTTTGTAACAACTGGTTTACCTTTGATTCTTTCTTGTTTTGAGAGGAATATATAAAGCTTTTGAGTTTGTAAACTTACTCCACCAGCTAGTATTCCACAAAAGTCACCTTGATCACTATCTCCTTTTGCATCTACAAACATATAAATATAATCAAGTTTAGGCATTTGAGTAAGTGATATCTTTGCAAACTTACTAGAGTCAAACTTTTGGTTCTCGCTATTTGGATTGTTCTGCTGCTCTTTTTGAAAGGCTTTATTATTAGCAGCTCTTTTTTGCATAAGATGTTCAAGGCTCACAGCATCCCATAAAAGTTTTGCACCCATGTCCATAAGCTTTTTATTTTCAAGATAATAATTTCTAGCTTCCTCAACACCTTCATGTCTATAAATATTGCTGTATTCTTCCCACATATCCATGTTTGTAGGATATGAAATAAGTGATCTAAATATTACAGGATGCCAAAACTTTAATTTGAGTTTACGAGCTAATACACTATCTCTATGAAGAATCGTTCCTATATATAAAATATCCATAGAACCATCAACACTACCTAAGTTATCAATAGCTTCATCAAGCCACTCTTCAAGCTTATCTCTTTGTTTTCTACTTCTTACATTTGTATCATTTTCTAAATCATCAATGATAGATAAGTCAGGTCTCCAAACTCCATGCTTAATACCCCTTACTCTTTTACCACTACCAAAACCTTTTACTTTGATATTATTCTTTGTAACTATCTCTCCAATTTTCCATACTTTACCAATACCACAAGCTTCAGGAAAATCAGCTCTTAGTCTGTCATTTTCTTCTAGTTCTACTTTTATAGATTCAATAAGAGTTTCAGTTAGTTCTATAGCATCAGAGAAAATAGTAATGAAGTTTTTAAAACCATTTACAATACACCATAAAGGAAATACAATAGATGCATCAGTAGATTTACCATTACCTCTTGGAGCTGCTTTTGCGAACTTCAGTCCTGAGTGTTTATTTTTATCTACTATTTTGTAGTAGGTTTCTTCTAAATCTTCTTGTAGTCCTGATTTCCCCTCAAGAGTATAATAGTGAGGGAAGTAAGTATTTCTAAAGTTATCAAAATCACTTGACTGTGTAAGTACTCGTAAATGTCTCTCGTTTGGATCTAGTAGTTCACTTGTTTTAATTTGTTCTTTTAATGATGAAGTAAAATCATCTAGCCAAGACTTAAAAGCTTTCTTTGCTATCTTTCTAGCTTTTTTCTTATTAGCTCCATTTTCTAAAGCTTGGTTTTCTGTATCTTTTAAATAATCTAATAGTTCATCTTTACTAAATAGAGACATTAGAGAGCTCCTCATCTATGTCATGAATCTTAGCAATTATATTTTCCATACATTCTTTTGATACTACATTTTTAATATTTATAAGTAGAGTTTCAATAGTATATTTTATGATTCCTAATTTATAAGCTTCAGGATCTTCTTGTCGTGCTATTTTCCCCATCTTAGAAAAACTATCACCAAGTGAAGCTATGGCATCACTTTTAGCAGCTGGAGATAAATCTTCATTTTCACGTATCTCTTTTAAACTATCAAACATATATCCTGTAAACATTGAATACATATTTTCTTTTGTATCATTTGCTTTTGAAATGTGTTTACTAGCTCTAAGGGTCAACCAATCAAAACCTTCAGCTTTATCTTTTGTTTGATAATTTCCAATTGTTTTATCAGATACACCTAAAGTTTCAGCTATTTGTTTAAACGATTTATTTGCATCTACAAAAAGAGATCTTGATAAAAGTCTATTTCTATCTGCATTGGATAATTTTGTAATCATCTGAAACCTCTAGTATTTACTCTTCTATTAGATCTTCGTCTCACTACAATAGTTTTATTTTCTGTTATAGCTGTGGCTGTTTGATTATTTATGATTTCAGTTTTTAATCTGCCATTACTCATTCTTGATAAATAAGATTCGTTTTCTTTTTTGTTCTCTTTATCTGTATCAGCTAAAAAACCATTTTTTCTTTTGAGTTCAAAAATAGTTAAATCAACTGTAATCTTTTTTAATAGTGGTGTTGGATTATTTGGTAAAATGATAAAAGATTCAATAAAAGAGATTGAGTCATTTAATGCATCATCAATTACATCTTGATTAATTTCACCACTTGCATTAATATCTGATAGTTCTAATAATTGTTGTTCACTTATCTCTTTTAGTAAGTCTTGGTTGTTAATCATAATATAATCCTTGATGTAGGGTGTTTAAAACCCATTTAAAAACTCTTTACTATTTTTATACGATACATTTATCGCCTAATTAAATAAAAGCCCATATATTCAATATATGAGCTTTTGTTAAATCTGTCTATTTCTAAACAAATTTTCCTTTTGGAGTTGCAGCTGGTCTTGAATTATAAACAAGTGGTCTACACTCACTTCTAACTTCCCAACCTCTCCCTTTTGGTAATTCTTCAATTGCCCCAAAATAAAGTTTAGGTTTTAATCCAGTTGCTTTTGTATCATTTGCTCTTGAGAATCTTAATTTAAAGATGTTTCCATCTTCAGGTAAAAATACACATGAATCTGCTGGAATAAAATCTTTATCTTCACCTTCAGAGTTTTTATATGTTGCAACATATTCTTCAAAAAGAACTCCATAAACTTCTAAAATTGAAGATCCATCTTTATCAATCCATTTTGCTTGATTAGATTTGAATAAATCTTCAGTAAGACATAATTGATTTAACTTATCCATAAATGATGGACCAGCAAGAGATGAAATTTTTACTTTTTGTAAACCAAGAGTTGTTTTAATATGTCTAGTAGCTTCAGTAATAGATACTCTTAACTTTTTTGAACCATCTGATTTAAAGTCAACTGTAACTCCATCGTAGTTTAATTCAAAAAGTACTTTTCCATTTCCATCCATAACTTTATTAAATAAAGCACCAGCTGTTTGATATTCAATAGATGTATCAAATGACTCTTTATGTTCTCTTTGAACCTCTCCAATCTCTTCAGCTAGCGAAAGTGATTTATCTTCACCTTTAAAAGATTCAATATTGTCAAGTTTTTCAGGAGTTATTGGATTTGATAAAGCATATCTTGCAGTTTTTGTTTCAAACTCAACAACATCACCTCTGTCATGAACTAAATGTTCAGCTTCAGGAGATAATGATTCTAAAATCACACCAGCACCTGTTTTGATTTTTACAGTAAAGTTTGCACCAACTTGACCTTTTCTATCTTTAACATATTTATCAAATAGTACTGTTTGAATTGGTTTTTGATGGAGTAACTTTTCAGTCACATTATTTGGAGACCATTTATTTTTTAATAGTTGTTCAACTGTTTGTAGCATTTTTCTTTCCTTATCTTAAAATGATTTTGTTTTTAAATAATGAGATTCTCATTGAATCATCATAATCTTGAAGATGTTTTTCTCTTACTTCACCAGTAATTAAAACTGTAGCTTTTGTATTTTCTGTAATATTTTCAATGAGTACCCCATTTGCATCAAATACTTCTAGTTCTTGCCATTTTGCTTCATCTGTTCCTGGTTCAATTACATTATCAGCAGATAATGATTTCCATGTTTTTCCATTGTGAAATACTTCAACATCAGCTTCATATGAACCAGCTGTCCAAATATCTTTTTCTTGAGATGTCCATGTAATTCCACCATCTATTGAAGTAAGAATAGTTCCAAAAACTAAACCTGATGAACCTAAAGGAATGACAACATTCCCTGAAACTGTTTGTCCTTTTTTAATGATCACTTCATCAATCGTTGGTACTCTTTTTGTAATATACATAATTTAGCTCCTTATGCTTTTAACTCTTCATCTGAAAGAGTGTTTGTATTATTTAAGTGAGGGTTGTTTTGATTGCTATTTGCATACATATTATTTTGTGGTTGAGTCACAATAGTTTTAGCTGCTCCAATTAATGCTGTTAAACCTTCAGGATCACTTTTCCCAAATGCAAGAAGTGAATCTTTTTGTTCATGTGCAACTTTTGAATTTGCAATAGCAGTATCAACTTCCTCTTCAACTCTTTTCTCTTCAGTTGCAGCTGCTGCATCTTTTAAATCTTTATTTTCTTTTTCAAGATCATCAAGTCTTTTTTGTTCTTTTTCAGTCATATTTGTATCTCCTTTTTGACTTTTATTATTGGCTATTACTTCTCCTAGTTCTTCAAGAAAAGGTCTATTAGTTAAAGCTGCACTATGTAAACTCCAACCAATATCATCACCACTTACTTGCTCTATTGTTTTTTCATTAAATACAGGACTGATATATTTATATTGTTCTGATTTAATTAGTTCAACAGAATCACCTATCCATTTAACTTTTGCCCATAAATCTTGCTCTTTGAAAAACAACTCTTTAATCCATCCAGTTGCTGGTGCTTTATCATTCCATAAAGATGCATGCTCAAAATCTACAACAATATCAACTTCACCATTTTCAAAGTTAGTTTTTATTTGCTCTAAATCTTCAAGTGTTAATTCAAATGGTCCTGATGGATGACCTTTCCAACTTCCAACTACTGCAAGTTTAATTTCGTTTAATTCATCATCTTTTGTCGTTTGTGATAAAGCAAATAAAATTGAACATGCAATTAATGATTTATTCATATTGAATACTCCTTATAATTTTTCAATGTAAATCCTCTTCCTCTATATTATTTGGAATAATAAAAGTTAGATCTCTTTTATAAATTGTTAAATAACCATTGGCACTTACAGCATCATATATTTTTGATAACTTCTTTAATGTAATTGGGGATGATTCAAGAATAGACTGCATAAATAATGTTTTTCTAATATCATCATTTAGATCATAAAGTTCACTATGTTTTTTTGTTCTATTGCTTTTATGTTTTGAATATGAAAGGTGAACAATATATAAACTAAATGTTAGTTCACAAGTGTAATTAGTCTTTGTATCTTCTCCTAGAAAATCTACATATATTAAAGGTAAGTCATTTTGTATAAATTGAGCAGATGTAGGATGTTCAAGTTCACCATAATACTTTTGTGTAGTAGTGATTTTATTTAACAATTCTAACAATTTTGCTTCATACTGTTGTGTCATAGTTCCTCTTCAATTTATAAATATTGAACCAAATATTACAATTATCAATAGCATACAATCCACTCTTATTTCTTACAAAAATGCTTTAAAAAAGGTGCTAACTAAAGATAAATAGTTGATTGTAAGTTGCATATTGAATTAAAATGCTCCAAAGATTTAAAACCGAAAAGAGAGATTTATGGAAGAGAGACTTATAAAGCTTGAGGTAACTCAAGAACATCATGCTAACGAGATACAAGAACTTAAAGAATCTAATAAAACATTAACTGAGTCTTTCGGTCAATTAACAAAAAACCTAACTGCAATTAAAAACTGGGTTATTGGTGGAGTTGCATTTGCAGTAATCCAACAAATTGGACTCCTAGAGTTTTTGAAGAAAATATTATTTTAAAGGAATAAATAAATGTTAACAGCACTATTAGCAGCAGCTCCATCAATATATAAACTTTTTACAAGTGATGATAAAGATGAAGCTATAAAAGATTTAACTGGTCAAGTAGTAAAAGGTGCAGCGGATGCCTTAGGTATTCAAGCAACAAATAAAGATGAAATTATTAATCATATTTCTCAAAATCCTGAAGCTATTTATAAACTCAAAAAGCTAGAGCAAGATTTTGAACTTAGAATTAAAGAGCTTGATTTAAAAGAGTTAGAAATCAAAGAACAAAATGTAACTGATCGTTGGAAAAGTGATAATAACTCTGATAGTAGATTTGCCAAATTATTAAGACCAGGTATAACAGCTTTTTTAGTTTTCATTATTACTATTTTAGCACTTTTGGATGGAAATGTTGGAGAGTTTACTATTAAAGAACATTGGGTGACATTATTTACATCTTTAACTTTAACTGCTGTTGGTGGATATTTTACACTAAGAACTTTTGAGAAAAAAAGTGGAACTTCTAACTGGAAAAAATGATGAATCTATCTGAATTATTACGAAAATTAAACAACTTAATATCAATTGGAACTATTAGTGAAACTAAAAGTGCTGAAGGTAAAGCTCTAGCTAGAGTAAAGATATTAGATAGGGTTACTGACTTCTATCCTGTTGTTTCTTTTTCAAATACATTCAAAAGACATTTTATTCCAATTAGAGTGAATGAGCAAGTTCTTGTATTTTCACCTTTTGGAGATGCATCTAGTGGATTTATAATAAGAGGTATTTTTAATAGAGGAAGAAAAGAACACTCTTTATCTAATGATCATACTGAAGTTATAGATTATGAAGATGGAACTGTTATCTCTTATGATACTGAATCAAAAGAACTTAAAATAAATGCAGTTGGAAAAGTAACTGTTATTTGTAAGAGTGCAAATGTAAAAGCTGATGATGTAAAAGTTGAAGCAAATACTCTTGATATTACAGCTACCACATCAAATAAAGGTGATGTAACAATAGACGGAATTTTAACAGTTACAAAAGCAATTGTAGGTGGTGGTGGAATGTCAATAAGTGGTGGAGATGGTGCTACTTTTGATGGTGATATAAATACAACTGGGTCAATTAGTGATAGTAAAGGTGACTTAACTGGACATGGTCACAATGATAGTGATGGAGGAATTTCAAATGAAAGATAAATATTATGTATCAATTCCGTCAAGCATTAAAAGAATTTTAAGAACTCCACTTGGAAGTAGAACTATGCGACCTGATTTTGGAAGTAAACTTCATGAACTAAAAGATAGACCATTTAACGATGAATTCAAGCTCAAAGCTACGAAATATACCTATGAAGCAATTACTAAATGGGAAAAAAGAGTAAAAGTAGCTCAAGTTGGATTTAAAGTAGAAGCAATAACTGGAAGTGTGACATTAAATATCTCATTTACCAATGGTGGATCAGTAGGAGTACTTATATGATAAATATCGATAGTTTACCAATTCCTAGTGTTTTAGAAGTATTAGATTATGAAGATATTTTAGAACAAAATATCACTAATTTTAAATCGTTAGTACCTGGTTGGATTCCACTTGAAAGTGATGAATTTAAAATCATTCTTGAAGCTTTTGCACTTAGAGAGTTACATTTAAGAGCAGAGTTTAATATTAAAGCTCAAGCTTTTTTTCTACTAACTGCTACAAAAGAAGATTTAGATAACTGGGCATTTAGATATGGAATACAAAGATTAAAGGGAAGTAAACCATATGCATCTTATGAATTTAAAGTTAATGATCTAAGAGAAACTGATCTTGTAATTCCAGCTAAATTTATTTTAACAGATGATACGAGTACTCATATAGGAAAACTTTTAAATAAAGTAATCGTTAAAGCTGGTACAGATACAGCAACTGGAACTATAGAACTTCAAGAGGAAACAAAACTAAGTGATATTAAAACTCAAGTTGTTACTACAAGTTTTCCTTTTTTAGTAGAGGTAAAAGCTTTAGAAGTATTTGCAAATGGCAGTAGTGTTGAAAATGATGAAGAACTGAAATATAGAATACTTTTATCAATGGCTGATAAATCAACAGCTGGAAGTGAAGAGACTTATAAATCATTTACATTTAAAGCTGATGAGAGAATTGAAGATGTGAAAATATTAAATGGAATCAAACCATTAGAAGATTATGTATCTTTATTTTTTGAAAAAAGTGAAGCTGAGATATTAGATGCATTAGTTCAATTAACAAATGATATGGCAACGATTGAAGTTTATTATTATAGTGAAGATGCAGATGATCTTATGCAAACTAGAATTGAGCAGAGTCTTAATAAAGAAGAGGTACGACCTCTTAGTGATGTTGTAAAAGTAGCAGCTGCTACACCAAAGAATTTTACAGTATCAGCTGAGTTAAAACTATTACCAAATCAAGAAGTAGCAACTGTGTTATCTGCTGCACAAAAGAGTTTGGATGATGGACTTGAATTATTAAAACAAATTGGAACTGATATTACTCTAAGTGAGATCAATGATTTTTTAAAAGTACCAGGTGTTAAAGAAGTTGTTATTTTAGAACCAACACAAAGTGTAGTTCCATCTGATAATGAGATAGGAGTATGTATTGCAAAATCAATCACTTATTCCACCATTTGAGGATGTAAAACTTCATAAAGTAGATCAAGTTGCATCTAATGTAAATGATCAGTTAAGTAGTGAGATTGTTCAGGTTGAAAACTTGAATAATCCTGATAAGTGTTTATCTAAACATTTACCATATTTAGCATATGCAAATAAGGTTGACTTTTGGGATGAGAGATTAAGTACTTTAGAGAAAAGAGCTTTAATAAATGCAAGTCCAAAACTACATAGATTAAAAGGTACAAGATGGGCTATTTTAGAAGTTTTAAAAGCGGTTGGTTTTAGTGTTCCAAATTATGAAGCAATAATTGTTGAATATCAAAATAGAAATGATTATAAATACAATGTTCAAAGAGATGGAACTCACTCTTATGATGGAGTTGTAAAACATAATCATGGTGTTTCTATGTATGACTTTCAATTAAAACATTGGGCTGAATTTGCTGTAATTATTAAAGTACCTATTAGTCAAAGTCAAGTTATAAAAGCGAAAAAACTTATAAAAGAATATGCACCAGTAAGGTCTATATTAATTGGTTTTATAAGTGAACTAAAACAAAGAGATGGAGCTATTTTTTACAATAGTTCTTATACACATTAAAAGAAAGGAAAAAAATGGCTGGAATTGAAGAAGAAGAAACTTGGGATACTGATGTTTATCAATTAGAAACAACGGATCCTGTTCAAGGTGGTCCTGATGGAGTTGATAATGTACCACATAAAGCATTAGCAAATAGAACTTTATGGTTAAAAGCTCAATTACTTTTAAAAGGATTAAAGGGTGGAAGTGCAACACAATTATTTAAAGTTAAAGCTGGAGTTGCTGGTGATGATGCAGTTAATAAAACTCAAATGGAAAGTGCTTTAAGTGATGTAGGAGACTTGTCAGATATGGGTACTTCTTTAGCTGAAGATGGTTATATGAAATTAAGTAATGGATTAATACTTCAATGGGGTGTTGTTAATGCTTCAGGAGCTACAACAACAGATTTTTTATATCCTATTTCTTTTGTAAATGGAGTTTTTAATCTTTCAGTAACAATGCAAAGAAACGATACTTCAACACCATCTTATAGACAATTAATGACTTTTTCTTTAACAGGTGCCACTATTCACACTTACAATAGTGGAGATAAATACCATTGGTTAGCAATTGGCTATTAGGAGTAAATAATGAAAAGAGTAAATTATATTGAAGAAACAGGAAAAATTCTAGGTTTTTATGATGATGAAATTCATAAATCTATACCAAAAATAAACATCACTATTACAGAGGATGAATGGAAAAAAGCAATTAATATGAAAGCTAATCATATTGAAGTAAATACAAAAACATTCTCTTTAAAAGATTTTAGAACTCCTGATGAATTAGAAATAGATGAATTAGAGAATATTAAAAATAAAACACAAGTACAAATAGAAACATTAACAAAAGACTATCCCTCTTTTGAAAAAGATACTTTTTGGATTCAGGAGCTTGAAGCCAAAGAGTATAAAAAAGATCTAAATGCAGATACTCAATTTATAGATGCATTGTGTGAATCAAGAGGAATAGAAAAAGGTGTGATGGTAGATAAGATTTTATCAAATGCAGCTGCTTTAAAAGTTGCAACTGCAAAAATTGTTGGCTCTTATCAAGCAAATTTAAAATAAAGGAGAAAGATTATGGATTTAGATTATGGAATAAATGGACAAATTAGCTCAAAGGCAGCTAATCCAATTATAGTAAATAGTTCTACACCAGTAGGATTAGTAGCAACTGTTAATGCAGGTGCAGAGGGCTTTAAAAAGTTTAATAATGCTCAAGAGGGACTAACATATATTGAAGATAATACTATCACAGCTGGAACTTTAAAAGCTGCATTAAAAGGGATCAATCTTCAAGGTGTAAATTGTCCTATAGTTGTTTATTTAATACTTATAGTTGATGATGCAACTGATAACACTAATGTTTTAAATGGAATAAATAGTTTAACAAATAGTGATACAGTAACTGGAATTGCTCTTAGAAATGGTGTAATTATTGCTCCTATTTTTAGTGCTGATGTTGAGATTGCTATGAAGCTTGATAGTATTGCTAGTAAATTATGGGCAACAGCAATTACTGATAATTTTAGTGTAAATGAAGCTGATAGAAGTACATACATTTCAAATTTTGGTACTAGATTTGTACTTATTGGAAGTGGATTATATACAGCAGATGGAGAGCAAATATCTTTTAGTGCATTAGTAGCTGGTCATATTGCATTATGGGATTCTAAAGCTTTTGGATGGTCAAAAAGTCATAGTAATAGAGTTGTAAAAGGTGTAGCTGGAATTGAAGTTGAAGATGAAAGTGAAATCATTGAATATTTAGAGGGTAGTGATTGTGAAGCTCGAAGATTAAGACAAAAGGGAATGGCAACAATTCTTAAAGATGTTGGTTGGAGATTATATGGTTTTGAGACTACAGATATTGAAGTTGTATGGCAAAGTCTTGAGAGAGTTAGAACTTTCTATCGTCTTTTAACTGCAATTATGAAAGCTAGTAAATTTGCTCGTGATAGAGAGGCTAGTGAACTTATCAAAGTAAAACAAGCAGTAGCTGATTTTATGAGAGAGTTACAAGGAGCTGGTGTAGTTCTTGGATTTAATGCAATCTTTGATCCTTTAAAAAATACTAACGCAACTGTAACAGCTGGGAAGTTTTATCTAACTGTGACAGTTGGAACAATGGCAACAGTTAGAGAGTTAAACATTGAATTAGTGTACTCAGATGAGTGGAATGAAGTGTTAATAAATATGATAAATGGAGGTGAGTAATGAAATTACCACAAACTTTAATAGATGCAAATTACTTTGTTGATGGCTTAGGACATTTAGGTGTAAGCAAAAGTTTACAACTACCAAAGCTTGAGAAAATTAGAAATACAATCAAAGCTGGTGGATTTGAAAAAGATGTTGATACTGGAATATTTAAAAAACTTGAAGCGGAGTCTGTTTTTGCTGAATGGTCTCCAACTATTATGGCAGCAATGGCAGCTGGACAAGTAAGTGGAGCTGGAGTAAATTTAACAATTAAAGCTTCAATAAATCAAGGGAATAAAAAGATAGCTGTCTTTATATCTATGCAAGGTGGAGTTGATTTAGATCCTGGAAAACTTGAAGCTGGTAAAGAGGTGGAATATAAAGTAAAACATTTTCCAACTTACTTTATGATGGAGATAGATGGTAAACAAGGTTGTTTATTTGATACTGAAAATATGATTGCAATTATAGATGGTGTTGACTATTTAGAAGAGCTTAGAAACCAAATTTTATAATAGGAATTAAAGATGGAAAAAACAAAAAGAGAAGCTAAAAAGATTATATTTGAACAGCCAATTATTGTAGATGGAAAAGAAATCAAAGAAGTGACAATGAGAGTTCCTAAAGTAAAAGATATGTTAGGTGTAGATCATATCAATGATCCGATTCAAAGAGAGATTGCTTTAATTGGAAATCTTACAGATCTTACAATTACTATGGATGATGTTGAAGAGTGGGATGCTGCTGAATACAATACTTTACAAAGTACATTAATGGGTTTACAAAGAGCCAAAGCCAAAATCTTATAATAGATACAGCTTTGGTTGGTGCAGTTTTACATTTTACATTAAGTGATCAGATGAATTTATCTCTTGATCACTTTGAACAATATGTACAAATAGCAAAAGATAGTTTAAAACAAGAGGAGTAGAAATTGAGTAATTTTGCAGTAAGTATTTTGATATCAGCTAAAGACCAAGCAAGTGCAGTTTTTGGTCATATTGAAAATAAACTATCAGGACTAGATCAAAGAATCGGAGATACAAGTAAAAAGATGGCTAAAGCTGGAGCTATTTCTATGGGAGCTGGTGCTGCTATTTTAGCTCCTGTTAAAGGATTAGTAACAGGTTACCAAGATTTAAAAGCAGCTCAAGGTGAAATAGCATCTTTGGGAATTGATGATAAAGGTATAAAGTCAATTACCAAAAGTGCTAGAGAGTTTTCAAATGAATTTGCTGGGACTACAGCACCTGAATTTATAAAAGCTAGTTACGATATAAAATCAGGGATATCAAGTTTAAGTGATACAGCTGTAGGAGAGTTTACAAAAACAGCAGCACTCACAGCTGGTGCAACTAAATCATCAACTTCAGAGATGACTTCATTATTTGCAACTGGATTTGGAATTTATAGAAAACAGTTTGATGAGTTCGGAGCTGGTACCATTCAAGGATGGAATAACCTAAATGCTGAAGAGAAAGATATCAAGTTTGGAGAGTACTTTAGTGCTGGTATCTCTTCGTCAGTTCAAGCTTTTAAAACTGATGGTGGAAATATGAGTTCTGCTCTTGGAACTTTAGGAGCAAATGCAACTAGTGCTGGAGTATCTTTTGCGGAACAATTATCTATTTTAGGACAACTTCAAGCAACAATGAGTGGAAGTGAAGCAGCCACAAAATACAAAGCATTTTTAGGATCAGCTCAAGGAGCTGGAGATAAACTTGGATTACAATTTACAGATGCAAATAATCAGATGTTATCTATGCCTGAAATCATTACAAAAATAAAAGATAAGTATGGAGAAACTGTTGATGCACTTGAATCAGCAGAACTAAAAAAAGCATTTGGAACTGAAGAAGCTGTTGGACTTGTAAAACTACTTTACAATGAAACTGATACTTTAACTAAAAATATTGATAGTATGGGAGTATCACTTCAAAGTGGAACTAAAAAAACTCTAGAGATGGCAAAAGCAACAAATCAAGGTAAAGAGTTTCAAGTCTTAGGTCAACAATTAGGAAACGCTGCTGATATAATGGGTAGCTTTTTTGCTCCAATGGCTTTGAAAGTTGGAGACTCAATAGGAACTGTAGTAACAAATGTAACTACTTGGATGGATGAAAATGAAGAGTTAAGTGGAACTCTAGCAACTGGTATTGCAATCATAGGTGGAGGGTTAGTAGTTTTTGGAGCTTTTGCTACTGTAATAGGATTAGTTGGTATGGCTGTACCAGCTCTTACCGTTGGATTTGGAGTTGCTACTACTGCTATTGGTTTTATGGGTACAGCTATGATGACAGTTGGAAAGATATTTTTAACAAATCCAGTTGGATTAGCAGTTACAGCTATGGCAGCTGGAGCTTATCTAATTTATAATAATTGGGATACTTTAAAAAGTTGGTTTGGTAGTTTCTTTGATTATTTAGGATCCAAATTTGAATGGATGGGAGCAGCTGTTGATAAAGTTAAAGGGATGGCAAGTTCTGTATCTAGTTTTTTTGGTATAAGTGATGATGAAAATACTCCAGGTGTTACAACAAAAGATAAAGTAAGTCCAAGTAATAAAGAGAATAGTAGTCAAAGTATTGGAAGTTCAATATCTAATTTTTTTGGTTTTGATAGTAAGACGGAAAAAGATACTAAATCAAATAAAACTGCACCTATAAATAACTCTTCATCTACAAAAAATCTATTAAAAAGTATGAATAGTAATAAAACAGTTACAAACCAAATACAAGTGGCACCTGTAATAAAAGTAGATGTAAAAAAAGGAACAATACCTGAAGATATGGGTAATCAAATTCAATCTATAATCACAAAAGCAGTAAATGATGCTAGTAATAATTTAAATAGTGGTACTTCACTAAATGATGGAGAGTTCTAATGTTAGCAATGATTGGTGATTTTGAATTTACTATAGATGGTACCAGTTTTGAGAGTTTTGAAAAGAACTTAGATCTAAAGTTTGCTACACATGAAAGATTAGGAAATTTTAACCTTTACCAAAATATAGGAAAATATGAAGAGGATATCAATATTAAAGGTACTCTTATAGTAAAAAGTCAAAGACAACTAGATGCATTTGAAGTTATGGCTAAAAGAAAAGAAGCTGTTACCCTTACTTTAGGAAATGGAACTGCATCAACTATTTTAATTAAAAACTTACGAACGATAAGAGATACCTTTTTAAAAGATGGATTGTTTTTAAAACAGAGTTACACGATAGGTTTACAGGTGGTACAAGATGGCAATGATTAAAGCTCAAAGAGGCGATAGATTAGATCAAATTGTATTTAAACATTATGGTACCTTGGATGTATATGTTGAAGTATTAGAAGAAAATGATCATCTTATAAATAAGATGATTTTAGAGGATGGAGATATCGTTAATTTACCAGTAATAGAAATAGAATTAAATCCTATAAAAGAGGTGGAAACATTATGGTAAGAAAACCAAAATTTAAACTTCTTGCTAATGATAAAGATGTAACAAGTACACTCCAAAAGAATCTTCAATCAATTAGTTTTATAGATCATGCAAATGATAAAGCAGATGAGATAACTATAGTTGTAACTGGAGAGTTTAAAAGACCTCAATTTAAAGATGAACTTAAACTTTATCTAGGATATGAAGAGTTAGTATTTTGTGGATTATTCCAGGTACTCGAACCAACTAGAACTAATAATTTTAATCTAAGTATCAAAGCAACAGGTGTTAAATTTTCTGATACTTTAAAAGAAAAAAGAGATATCACTTATGAATATATATCTATAAAAGATATATGCTCACAAATAGCAACTCGTAATGATATAAAAATCAAATGTGATTATGATGATGTTTATCCAATATCAATAGCTCAAAGTGGAGAAAGTGATCTTCATTTTTTAAATAGAATCGCAAAAGATTTAAACGCAATATTTAATATAAAAAACAACACTTTAGTATTTTTAAAAAAGATTAAAGAGAATAAAAAGAGTGATGCATTACCAAGATATATAATAGATGTAAAAAATAATACATCATTGAGTACAACAGCTCTTGGTAAAACAATATATAAAAGCTGTAAATCCACATGGCATGATACAAAAGATAATGAAGTTAAAAATGTAGTTGTAGGTAGTGGTACTCCTCAGATTCAAAACAAAGGATCATTTAAAAGTACAGCTGATGCAAAACTAAAAGCTGAGGCATTATTACAAAGAGCATTAGCTGGAACTATAAAAGGAAGTTTATCAGTACCTGGACAAATAATGTTTGCTGGAGGAATAGTTGAGATTATAAACTCACTAGAAGATGATGGTGAGTATTCCATAACAAAAGCATCTCATACATATGATTCAAAAGGATGGAAAACAGATATAGAATTTGAAAATTAGATAGATTTTAGTTACAATGATATTCAATTTAACAACAAAGGATAACCATTGAATACAGTAATTACAGTTATATTTATCTTGTCTATAGTAGGACTTATAATAAATGCTATAAAAAAAAAGAAACTAGAAAAAGAGTTAAATAGAAAGTTAACTTGGAATGAATTTACAAAAATTAACAAATCTCAAGGTAAAAAAGAAGAACCAATAGAGACTGAAGTTATTGACGATAACGAATATCCAAACTCTACACCAGTAGAAATTATAGAAGCTTATGAGAGACAAAATTTTGATGAGATGAGAGCAGTTCTACAACAAATAGCTTATGGTATGGTAGGAAATAGGCACACTGAGCAAGAAAAAAAAGACTTTAAACAAATAATGACTTATTTTGCTAGTCGTGACCCACTTTATATAGAACTGATTAAAAAGTTTTGTGTGATTATCGCTAAAGATGAAGGTACAATACAATCCAAAATATATCCTTTATTACCTGAGTATGATACTGAGACATTGAGATATGTTTTATATTTTGGTCATGAGTTAGGTGATATAGTGAGAATCAAAAAAGGTAGAAGTTACGAGCTTTTTACTGATGTAGAGATACATCATCAAATGGTCTTAGATAATAAAAAAGGATAGCTACTTAGCTATCCCTTCTATTTGTAAAACTTTCTCTTTTACATCTTCATAACTTTTGGCTTTGATGTAGTTATTTAGCCAACTATCAACCCAACCAGGAATAGGTTTCTTTTCATCATGCCAATTTCCAATCGAACTATACGCCAAAGTTGTCAATGTAGCAAAATCTTGTTTTGATAATCCAATATTTTTTAAAGTATTATCAAACTCTTCTTTTTTCATATTTCTCCTTTTTTACTCTTT